>Ga0209137_1000701_pt1 | contig 34935 bp, 34 predicted proteins | sample SaaInl5LU_22_DNA_FD_184642 | JGI IMG/M metagenome (GOLD analysis project Ga0209137, IMG submission 184642) | Marine microbial communities from expanding oxygen minimum zones in the Saanich Inlet - ESP_105LU_22_DNA (SPAdes) (version 2) | ecosystem: Environmental > Aquatic > Marine > Intertidal...
TCACCGTTGTCTGACGCGCGACGCGAACATTGAGCCAGTTATGCTCGCCATATTCGCGCTTCACCTCGACTTCGCTCAGCTCGTTCTTGCGCAAAAGCTCGGCCAAAGCCTCGATGAAGGCCACGTCACTGGCGCGTGTCGCGTCTGTTTTGTCGCTCATGTTCGTCCTCGCAAACTGGGCCGATCCAGTTTTCGGATCGCACCTTCCGCCCCGGGCCCTGTTTGATCGGTCCCCTGCGTAAGGCCTATAGCGCAGGCTTTACGCCGGGAAAACCCGTTGCGTAAGCAAACAGCCTTGCCATTTGGCGGTTTTGTCACCCGGCCTTCGCCTATTTTTTCGGCAAAGTCGCGCTTGCGGGTGGGATTTCGGCATTTTGGATGGTGAGAAATAAATTTACCATTTGATAAAAAAAATATCCCATGCCAGCGTGAATCTGTCCGAACGCCATTCGCTCGCAGGGAGATATGCCCGATGACGAACAGCCCTTTCACCCCCGGGATCGTGCCTGCGCGGCTCGATGGGCGGGTCTTGCAAGAAAACTTCGCCGATCTGCATGCGCCACTCGATGCCCATGAGGCGCTGGTAGCCGCTGATCGGTGTTATTTCTGCCATGACGCGCCCTGCATCACGGCATGCCCCACGACCATCGACATCCCGCTGTTCATCCGCCAGATCGCCACGGGCACCCCCGAGGCGGCGGCCAAGACGATCTTCGACCAAAATATTCTAGGCGGCATGTGCGCGCGCGTCTGCCCGACCGAAACGCTCTGCGAACAGGCCTGTGTGCGGGAGGCGGCCGAGGGCAAACCGGTCGAGATCGGGCGATTGCAGCGCTACGCCACCGACCGGGTGATGGCGGCGGGTGTGCATCCCTTTAGCCGCGCGCCCCAGACAGGCAAGCGCGTGGCCGTCGTGGGCGCTGGCCCGGCGGGTTTGGCTTGCGCGCATCGCTTGGCAATGAAGGGCCATGAGATCGATCTGTTCGATGCGCGACCCAAGGGGGGCGGCCTGAATGAATATGGCATCGCGACCTATAAGGCGACGGATGGCTTTGCCGGGGCGGAGCTTGATTGGTTGATGCAGATCGGCGGCATCACGCTGCATACGGGCCGTGCGCTTGGGCGCGATCTGTCGCTTGACGGGCTTTGCGCCGATTATGACGCGGTGTTTCTTGGGATGGGTCTGGGCGGCGTCAACGCGCTGCGCGCCGCGGGCGAGGATCGCGCCGGTGTTCTGGATGCCGTCGATTTCATCGCCGATCTGCGCCAAGCCGATGATCTGGCCCGCCTTCCCGTGGGGCGCAATGTGGTGGTGATCGGCGGCGGCATGACCGCGATTGATGCGGCTGTGCAATCGAAACTTCTGGGCGCGGAGAATGTCACGGTTCTGTATCGGCGCGACCGCGCGGCAATGCCCGCCAGCCGCTATGAGCAGGATCTGGCGGCCTCCAAGGGCGTGCGCTTTGTCTTCAACGCCATGCCCATCGCGATCTTGGGCAATGGCGCGGTGACGGGTGTGACGGTGGAATATACCCGCGTAGAGGGCAAATCACTGATCGGCACGGGCGAAACCTTCGATATCCCCGCCGATCAGATCCTCAAGGCCATCGGTCAAACGCTGGAGGGCGCCCCCCAAGGGTTGGAGATTTCCGGCGGCAAGATCGCCGTCAGCGGGCCGGGGCGAACCACGCGCCAAGGCATATGGGCGGGCGGCGATTGCGCGGCGGGGGGAGAAGACCTGACCGTGACCGCCGTGGCCCAAGGGCGCGATGCGGCCGAGGATATTCATGCAAGCCTGATGGGGTAGGCTCATGCGATTAGGATTAATCATTCTTGTGTTCGCTGCTGGATACCTTGCCAGTGAGTTATCCGATCATGTGAGCTTGGTAGTTTCGGATGCGAATGCACAAATCCTTGGTGTTTCGGCCGAGGAACTGTTGCGTGATGTAGCTTTCGAGCGCGCTGTCCGACGGGTTGTCGAAGGAAACTGCGCTGTATTTCAACAACAATACATCTCTTGCTGACGGGGAGACCGAGACCATGGCAGACCTTTCCAGCGATTTTCTAGGCATCAAATCGCCCAATCCGTTTTGGCTCGCCTCCGCGCCGCCGACCGACAAAGCCTATAACGTCGTGCGCGCCTTCGAGGCGGGCTGGGGTGGCGTGGTGTGGAAGACCTTGGGCGAGGCAGGCCCGCCCATCGTCAATGTCAACGGCCCGCGCTACGGCGCGATCTGGGGCGCCGATCGGCGGTTGTTGGGTCTGAACAATATCGAGTTGATCACCGACCGCCCGCTCGAGGTGAACCTGCGCGAGATCAAGCAGGTCAAGCGCGACTGGCCCGACCGCGCGATGATCGTCTCGCTCATGGTGCCGTGCGAAGAACAAGCGTGGAAAGCGATCTTGCCGCTGGTGGAGGAGACTGGCGCGGACGGGATCGAGCTGAACTTCGGCTGCCCGCATGGGATGAGCGAGCGCGGCATGGGTGCGGCCGTGGGCCAAGTGCCGGAATATATCGAGATGGTGGCGCGCTGGTGCAAGCAAAACACCCGCATGCCCGTGATCGTGAAGCTGACCCCCAACATCACCGATATCCGCTATCCGGCGCGCGCGGCGAAGAAGGGCGGGGCGGATGCCGTAAGCCTGATCAACACGATCTCCTCGATCATCGGTGTCGACCTTGATGATTTCAGCCCGCAGCCCTCGATCGACGGCAAGGGCAGCCATGGTGGCTATTGCGGCCCGGCGGTCAAGCCCATCGCGCTTAACATGGTGGCCGAGATCGCGCGCGACGCCGAGACCCGCGGCATGCCCATTTCGGGCATCGGGGGTGTCACCACATGGCGCGACGCGGCCGAATTTCTGGCCCTTGGGGCGGGCAATGTGCAGGTTTGCACGGCGGCCATGACCTATGGGTTCAAGATCGTGCAAGAGATGATCTCGGGGCTGTCGCAATATCTGGATCATCACGATATGGCGCTTTCCGATCTGATCGGGCGCGCGGTGCCCAATGTCACGGATTGGCAGTATCTCAACCTCAACTACGTCACCAAGGCGCGGATCGACCAAGATGCCTGCATCAAATGCGGGCGCTGCTATGCCGCCTGCGAGGATACCAGCCATCAGGCGATTTCGATGTCGCCCGCGCGTGTCTTCGAGGTGATGGATGATGAATGCGTTGCCTGCAATCTTTGCGTCAATGTCTGCCCGGTGGACAATTGCATCACGATGGAGCGCATGCCCGCAGGCGCCGTCGACCCACGCACGGGCTCCGTTGTGACCGATGTGCCAGCCGATTGGACGACCCATCCCAATAACCCGGCCGCACGCACCGCCGCCGAGTAACGCAACCTGCCTTGCGCGGATCGCGCGGATCAAAGGTGAGGGGGGCTGTCTGCCCCCCTCACGCTCCCCCCGAGAGTATTTTTGAAGCAAAGATGGTCAGGGGGCCAAAAGCCGGGCGAACAGGGTGTCGAGAAAACCTTCGGCCTCGGCCAAGGGATCGCGCGCAGGGCCAAGCACGGCACGGATCTGGACGTCGAAATCGGCGTAATGCTGCGTCAGCGCCCAGATCGAAAAGATCAGGTGATGCGGGTCGACATCGGCGATGCGCCCCGCTTTGGACCAGCCCGCGATAATGGCGGATTTTTCATCGACGAGGGCCTTGAGATCGGTGGCAAGGGCCGTTTGCATGCGCGGTGCACCTTGGACGATTTCGTTGGCGAAAAGGCGCGATTGGCGCGGGTAGTCGCGGCTGAGTTCAAGTTTGCGGCGCACATAGGCGCGCAGTTCCGCGATCGGGTCGCCATCGGCATCCAGATCGCGCAGCGGATCGAGCCATGTATCCATCAGCTGGCTCAACAGCGTGACATGGATCGCTTCCTTGGAGGGGAAGTAATAGAGCAGGTTCGGCTTGGACAGCCCGGCTTGCGCGGCGATCATGTCGAGGGTGGCGCCACGAAAGCCATGTTGCGCGAAAACCTCGAGCGCGGCATCGAGGATGGTTTCGCGGTTCTTTTGCTGAATACGCGTGCGTGGCTGCTGCAATCCCATGTTGCTATCTGACCTTGCACCGCTATGGGGCACAAGCCTTGTTTCACCATCTGCCCAGCAACTGGGCTGTGCTGGGCAATCATGCATCATTTGCCTTGTCTTTACGCGCGCGCTCGCCGAGAATTTCGCGTCGGGTTGTTGACTGGCACTGCGTCTCTGCTAGCGTCCGATTGACCATTTGGTCAAAAACCAACAATCGGTTCGGCGGCGCGCGACCGGACCGGCAAAATAGGGAATGCCGCTATGGCGCTTGACCGTTCCAACCCCGTGCCGAATGATCTGTCCGCGTTTTGGATGCCCTTCACCGCGAACCGCCAGTTCAAAAAGGCGCCGCGTATGTTGGTTTCGGCCGACAGAATGCATTACCGCACAGCCGATGGGCGTGAGGTGCTGGACGGTGTGGCGGGGCTGTGGTGCTGCAATGCGGGCCACAACCGCCCCAAGATCGTCGAGGCGATCCGCCAACAGGCGGGTGAGTTGGACTATGCGCCTGCGTTCCAGATGGGCCATCCCAAGGCGTTCGAGCTGGCCAACCGGCTGCGCGACATGGCGCCAAACGCAATGGAGCATGTGTTTTTCACCAATTCCGGCTCAGAGGCGGTCGAGACTGCGCTGAAAATCGCCATCGCCTATCAGCGCGCCATCGGCCAAGGCACGCGGACCCGGCTGATCGGGCGCGAGCGCGGCTATCATGGGGTGAATTTCGGCGGCATCTCGGTCGGCGGCATCGTCAATAACCGCAAGTTCTTCGGCACGCTGCTCAATGGTGTCGACCATCTGCCCCATACGCATCAACCCGCCAAGAACGCCTTCAGCCGGGGTGAGCCCGAGCATGGCGCGGATCTGGCCGATGAGTTGGAGCGCATCGTGGCGCTGCATGGCCCCGAAACCGTGGCCGCCGTCATCGTCGAGCCGGTGGCGGGGTCGACTGGCGTGTTGATTCCGCCCAAGGGCTATCTCAAGCGGTTGCGCGAACTTACGCGCAAGCACGGTATTTTGCTGATTTTCGACGAGGTCATCACCGGCTTTGGCCGTTTGGGCGCACCCTTTGCCGCCGATTATTTCGACGTCATGCCCGACATGATCACCTGCGCCAAGGGGCTGACCAATGGGGTGATCCCGATGGGGGCGGTTCTGGCCACCAAGGAGATCCACGATGCCTTCATGAACGGCCCCGAGCATGTGATCGAGCTGTTCCACGGCTATACCTATTCGGGCAACCCCATCGCCTCGGCCGCCGGTCTGGCGACGCTGGAGACCTATCGCGAGGAGGGACTTTTCGAGCGCGCTGCCGAGATCGCGCCCTATTGGGAGGAGGCTGTCCATAGCCTGAAAGGGCTGCCGCATGTGATCGACATCCGCAACCTTGGCCTGATCGCCGGGGTGGAGTTGGAACCCATTGCGGGCGAGCCGACCAAGCGGGCCTTCAGCGCGTTTCTCGATGCCTATGAGAACAATGTGATGATCCGCACCACGGGCGACATCATCGCCATGTCACCGCCCCTGATCATCGAGAAATCGCATATCGACACGCTGATCGGAACTGTGGCGGATGTTCTTAAACGTATACATTAACATCGACGCTTAATATCCTAATACGAAAGGTAAAACCTATGGCCGCGCCCGGCGAGAATATGACGATCAATGGCGAGCGGCTATGGGATGCGCTCATGGAAATGGCCAAGATCGGGCCGGGCGTGGCGGGTGGCAACAACCGCCAAACCCTGACCGATGAGGATGCGGCAGGCCGCGCGCTTTTCCAAAGCTGGTGCGAGGCGGCGGGCTGTTCGATGGGGCTGGACGAGATGGGCAATATGTTCGCCCGTCGCGAAGGCACCGACCCAGATGCGGCACCTGTCTATATGGGAAGCCACCTCGACACCCAGCCGACGGGCGGCAAATATGACGGGGTACTTGGCGTGTTGGGCGGGCTGGAGGTGATCCGCACGCTCAACGATCTGGGTATCAAGACGAAACACCCCATCGTCGTCGTGAATTGGACCAATGAGGAGGGGACGCGCTTTGCCCCGGCGATGCTTGCCTCGGGTGTATTTGCGGGGCGGCACACGCAGGATTGGGCTTACGCGCGGGTCGATGCGCAGGGCAAGCGCTTTGGCGATGAGCTGGAACGGATCGGCTGGAAAGGCACGGAAAAGGTCGGCGCGCGCAAGATGCACGCCATGTTCGAGTTGCATATCGAACAAGGCCCGATCCTCGAGGCCGAAGGGGTCGAGATCGGCGTCGTCACCCACGGCCAAGGTTTGCGCTGGGTGGAATGCACCATCACGGGCGTCGAAAGCCACACAGGCTCTACCCCCATGGCGATGCGGCGCAATGCGGGGCGGGGTTTGGCGCTGATCACCGAATTGGTCCACGAGATCGCGATGGCCCAGCAGCCGGGCGCTGTGGGCGCGATCGGCCATGTCGATGTCTACCCCAATTCGCGCAACATCATCCCGGGCAAGGTGGTCTGCACTGTCGATTTCCGCAGCCATATCTTGGACAAGCTCAACGGGATGGTTGACGCGTTGATGGCGCGCGCGCCTGCGCTTTGCGCTGAGATCGGGGTGGAATTCTCGGCCCAGATCGTCGGCCAGTTCGACCCGCCGGCCTTTGACGCGGGCTGTGTGGGTGCCATTCGCGATGCCGCCGACAAGCTGGGCTATAGCCATATGGATATCGTCTCGGGCGCGGGCCATGATGCCTGCTGGATCAATGATGTGGCCCCCACAGCGATGGTCATGTGCCCCTGTGTCGGCGGGCTGAGCCATAATGAGGCCGAAGAGATCAGCCCCGCATGGGCGACGGCTGGGACGAATGTGTTGTTTCATGCCGTCGTGGCGACCGCGGAGATTGTTGAATGAGATGTGTTTACGGCTTGGCGCTTGCCATGGTTTTCGCCCTCTCGGCCTGTGTGGCGACGACGCCCGAGGGCGAAACCGAACTGGTCAGCGAACAGGTGCGCGAACTGGCGGCACCGGGCCAAGACCTGACGCAAGTCCGCCTCGAGAGCGATGGCTGCTATTGGTACCGCTACAACGGGCCGGTGGAGACGACCTTTTTGCCACTTCTGACGCGCGATGACCGCATGATTTGTGTGCGCGCGCCTGCGAGCTGATCGAAACACAACCGGGGGAAGACGCGATGAGCACTGTGATCAAAGGCGGAACGATCGTGACGGCCGATCTGAGCTATGCCGCCGATCTGCGGATCGAAGCAGGCCGGATCACCGAAATCGGCCCCGACCTCAAGGGCGACACGGTGCTGGATGCCACGGGCTGTTACGTCATGCCGGGCGGGATCGATCCGCATACGCATTTGGAAATGCCCTTTATGGGCACCTATTCCGCCGATGATTTTGAAAGCGGCACGCGCGCGGCGCTGTCGGGCGGGACCACGATGGTGATCGACTTCGCCTTGCCCAGCCCCGGTCAGGGGCTGCTCGATGCTCTCAAGATGTGGGACAACAAGGCGGGTCGTGCCAATTGCGATTATTCCTACCACATGGCCGTGACATGGTGGGGTGAGCAGGTTTTCAACGAGATGCAGGCCGTGATTCAAGATCGCGGGATCAACACCTTCAAGCATTTCATGGCCTATAAGGGCGCGCTCATGGTCAATGACGATGAGTTGTTCGCCTCGTTCAACCGGTTGGCGGAACTGGGCGGCATTGCCATGGTCCATGCCGAAAATGGCGATGTGGTGGCCGAGTTGACCGCGAAACTGCTGGCCCAAGGCAATACTGGCCCCGAGGCGCATGCCTATTCCCGCCCTGCGCAGGTTGAGGGGGAGGCCACGAACCGCGCCATCATGATCGCCGACATGGCGGGCGTGCCGCTTTACGTCGTCCATGTCTCGTCCGAGGATGCGCATGAGGCGATCCGGCGCGCGCGGTCCTTGGGCAAACGCGTGTGGGGTGAGCCGCTGATCCAGCATCTGACGCTTGATGAAAGCGAGTATTTCCACCCCGATTGGGACCACGCCGCGCGCCGCGTGATGTCGCCCCCTTTCCGCGACAAGAAGCACCAAGATAGTCTTTGGGCGGGCCTGATGTCGGGCTCGCTCTCGGTTGTGGCGACCGATCATTGCGCCTTTACCACGGAGCAAAAACGCTTTGGCATCGGCGATTTCTCGAAGATCCCGAACGGTACCGGCGGGCTTGAGGATCGCATGCCGATGCTGTGGACGCATGGGGTGGCGACGGGCCGGATCACGCCCAATGAATTCGTGGCGATCACCTCGACCAACATCGCCAAGATCTTGAATTGCTATCCGAAAAAGGGCGCCATCCTTGTGGGCGCGGATGCCGATGTCGTGGTTTGGGACCCGACCAAGGAAAAGACCATCGCCGCCAAGACGCAGCAATCGGCCATCGATTACAACGTCTTTGAGGGCCACAAGGTCAAGGGCCTGCCGCGGTTCACGCTGACGCGCGGGCATGTAGCGGTGCATGATGGCGAGATCCGCACGCAAGAGGGGCATGGCCAATTCGTCAAACGCCCCGGCAATGGCACGGTCAACCGCGCGCTGTCGACGTGGAAGGAATTGACGGCACCGCGCCCAGTGGAACGCACGGGTGTTCCCGCGACGGGGGTGTGATGGTGCAGCCTGCCACGGCATTGGATGCGGCCACACCCGGCCCGGTGATCGCGGCCCGCAATCTCGACCTGACCTTTGCGACCAATGATGGCCCGGTCCATGCGCTGCGCGATGTGAACCTGACCATCGACAAGGGCGAATTCGTCAGCTTCATCGGCCCCTCGGGCTGCGGCAAGACCACGTTGCTGCGTGTCATCGCGGCGCTCGAACATCCCACGGGTGGCACGATCACCGTCAATGGCATGACCCCTGACGCCGCGCGCATGCAGCGCGCCTATGGCTATGTGTTCCAAGCCGCTGGCCTTTATCCGTGGCGCACCATCGAGAAAAACATCAAGCTCCCCTTGGAGATCATGGGCTTTGACCGCGCCGAGCAAGACAGGCGCGTGCGCGATGTGCTGGCCTTGGTCGATCTGGAGGGGTTCGGAAAGAAATTTCCTTGGCAGTTGTCAGGCGGCATGCAGCAACGCGCCTCCATTGCCCGCGCGCTTGCCTTCGATGCCGATATTTTGCTGATGGATGAACCCTTTGGCGCGCTGGATGAGATCGTGCGCGACCATCTGAACGAACAGCTTTTGACGCTTTGGGCGCGTACGGGGAAAACCATCGGTTTCGTCACCCATTCGATCCCCGAGGCGGTCTATCTGTCCACGAAGATCGTGGTCATGTCCCCCCGACCGGGCCGCATCACCGATATCATCGAAAGCGATCTGCCGCGTGAGCGCCCGCTCGACATTCGCGACACGCCCGAATTCCTTGCCATCGCCCATCGCGTCCGCGAGGGGCTGCGCGCGGGGCATGCCTATGAGGACTAGCGCCATCCAGCGGGCGGTGCGGATCGCCGTTGTGGGGGGGCTCGGCCTTGGGGCGGAGATTTCTGTGCTGATCGCAGTCGCGGCGCGCGCGGACTTCGTGTTTCGCGGATGTGATGATATTCCCCGCGCGGAATGGGAGGCGACGGTGAATTGCCTTGATGGCTGGTTCGCGCAAGTCTTGATGTCTGGGCTGGCACTCGGCCTTTTCGTGGCCTCGGCACTGGTCTGGCAGCGGGGGCGCCCGGCATGAGCGTGGCGGCCTCCATCGACAACGCCACGCCGGCCTTGTTTGCGGCCTTGCGCCGGATCGTTGGGGGCGCGTTGCCCGTTCTTGCCATCGTCACCCTGATCGTCGCGATCTGGTATTTGGCGGCAATCGGGATGAACCGGGCCTGGACCTTGGATCAGGCGCAGCGCACGGGTGTGGCGCTGTCGCAGGCCGAGGTGATCGCCGATACGATGAGCCAAGAGCGCCCCGTGCTGCCCGCACCCCATCAGGTCGCGGCCGAAATCTGGAACACCACCATCGGCGAGCCGATCTTGCGTGAACGGCGCGGCCAGATGCAGGGCAATCCGCGCAACCTGATCTTTCACGCCTATCACACGCTGTGGCCCACGATCCTCGGCTTTGCCATCGGCGGGTTTCTGGGCGTGCTGCTTGCCGTGGGCATCGTGCATAGCCGGGCGATGGATATGAGCGTGATGCCTTGGGCCATTGCCAGCCAGACCATCCCGATCCTTGCCATCGCGCCGATCATCGTGGTGGTGGTCTCGAACCTGCCTGCGCTGAATGCTGCGGTCGATCAGGGTTGGATCAGCGATGACACAAAGCTGTTGGTGCCAAAGGCGCTGATCTCATCATATTTGAGCTTTTTCCCCGTCGTGGTCGGTATGGTCGCAGGTCTGCGCAGCCCGCAGGCAAGCGATCTTGACCTGATGCGCACCTATTCGGCGAGCCGCAGCCAGACATTTTGGAAGCTGCGGCTGCCAGCGGCGGTGCCGTTCTTGTTCACCTCGCTCAAGGTCTCGATTGCCGCAGCTTTGGTGGGCACGATCGTGGCCGAGCTGCCCACCGGCGCGCGTTTCGGCCTTGGCGCGCGGCTTTTGACGGGCAGCTATTACGGCCAGACCATCCAGATCTGGTCGGCGCTGTTCATGGCGGCGATCTGTGCGGCGGCTTTGGTAATGATCTTGGGCGCGCTGGAACGCGTGGTTCTCAAGCGCATGGGGGCAAGGGCATGAGGGCGGTTGGTCTTGCGCCTTGGGGCTTGCCCGCGCTGGGCGTGGCGCTGATTGTTTGGGCGGCCCTCAACGACACACGCCTTGCGCTGATCTTGGGCGTCTGGTTCGGGGCTTGGGCGCTGAATGCATATTTGTCTGAACGCGCGCGCAGCCCTGGCGCTCGGCTGGTTGTGCCGCTGATCTTCGGCGTGACGCTTCTGGCGCTGTGGGAAATGGCGGTTCAGCTATACGATATCTCCTTTGTCATCTTGCCCGCACCCTCGGCGATCTGGGCGCGGATGATCACGGAAACCGCGACGCTTTGGGCCGATTTCCAGCAAACCATCCTCAAGGGTGCGCTGGCGGGCTATGCGATGGGCTGCGGGGCGGCCTTTCTGACCGCCCTTGCCGTTGACCGTTCGACCTTTTTGCAACGTGGTCTTTTGCCGGTGGGCAATTTCATCGCGGCACTGCCCATCGTGGGCACGGCCCCCATCTTCGTGATGTGGTTCGGTTTCGGCTGGCAGTCGAAATCAGCCGTCGTGGTGGCGATGGTGTTTTTCCCGATGCTGGTCAATTGCGTCCAAGGGCTGAAAGCCTCCGAGGTCATGCAGCGCGATTTGATGCGCACCTATGCGGCCAGCTACCCCCAAACCCTGATCAAGCTGCGCCTGCCCACGGCCCTGCCGTTCATTTTCAACGGGTTGAAGATCTGCACGACTCTTGCACTGATCGGGGCGATTGTCGCTGAATTTTTCGGCTCTCCCACGGTTGGGATGGGTTTTCGTATCAAGATCGAGATGGGGCGTCTGGCCATGGATATGGTCTGGGCCGAGATTGCCGTGGCCGCCTTGGCCGGTTCGCTGTTTTACGGAATTGTGGCGTTGATCGAGCGCAAAACAACATTTTGGCACCCGGCGCAAAGACGGGGCTGACACACCCATCACGATGGGTTCAACCTGGAGGGAAGAGAATGAAAAAGCTACTGATCCCAACACTTGCCCTGACAATGGCCGCGGGCGCGGCACAAGCGCAAGACGAGGTGACGCTGCAATTGCAGTGGGTCACCCAATCGCAGTTCGCGGGCTACTATGTGGCGCTGGAGAACGGCTATTACGAAGAAGAGGGCCTTGATGTCACCATCCTGCCCGGCGGGCCAGATATCGCCCCGCCGCAGGTTCTGGCGGGCGGTGGTGCCGATGCGATGCTGAACTGGATGCCTTCTGCTTTGGCGGCGCGCGAGCGTGGCTTGCCGGTGGTCAATATCGCCCAGCCCTTCGTGCGCTCGGGTCTTCAGCTCACCTGCTGGAAAGACAGCGGTATTGCCGAGCCTGCCGATCTGGCCGGCCATACGGTGGCGCATTGGTTCTTCGGCAATGAATACCCCTTCATGGGCTGGATGAGCCAGCTGGGCATTCCTGTCGATGGCTCCGAAGGTGGCGTCACGCTGCTGCAAGCGGGCTTCAACGTCGATCCGCTTTTGCAGCGTCAGGCCGATTGCATCTCGACCATGACCTATAACGAATACTGGCAGATCATCGATGCAGGCGTCAGCCCGGATGAATTGGTGACCTTCCGCTATTCGGATTACGGCATGGATACGCTGGAAGACGGCATCTATGTGCTGGAAGACAATCTCAACGATCCGGCGTTTTTCGACAAGATGACCCGCTTCGTGCGCGCCTCGATGAAGGGCTGGGAATGGGCCGCGGCCAATCCCGATGACGCGGCGATGATCGTGCTCGATTACGACGAGACCGGCGCGCAGACCGAAACCCATCAAAAGCGGATGATGGGCGAGATCGCGCTTCTGGTTGCCGGCGGCAATGGCACATTGGACGAGGCATCCTATGCCCGCACGGTGCGCACGCTGCTTGAGGGTGGGGACGCCGTCATCACCGCCGAACCAACCGGCGCATGGACCCATGCGGTGACGGACGCGGCGCTGGCCAACTGATCGTCTTGCGTTGAACGGCGCGACAGCCCCGGTGCAATCCGGGGCTGTTGTCGTTTCAAGCCCTCAGATCAAGCTGTTCGGCCATCCCTTGGGCTGGGGCCATGTCGTAGCGCGCGAAGGGCGGTTCGGGCGCATCCAATCTGTCGAAATCACCCACCTGCCGCGTGTTGAGGGGCGGAATACCCAAGCCCTTGAGCAGTGCGGGGTCGGGCGGCAATTGCGGCCACGGGTCATTGTGCGTGGCCTGTATGCCATCGGTGGGCTGCACGGCTTTGCGCCCCATCAGCGGTGCTGTGGCCGCGTTCGCTTGGCCGATGATCAGCGCATCGGGCCGGGGCGCGATGGCGGCACTCCCCGTCTGCGGGTTTGATGGCGAAAGAATGGGCAAGACCATGTCTTGGCCTCCGTCAAACGAAAGCCCCCAGCCCGGTCTGATCTTGGATCATGCGCGCGGTTTGCGCCAGTAGATCGCTAAAATCCGCGGTATTTCGGTCCTTTGACAAAGCAGATCACGCCATGGCGCTGAATTGTAAATCTACCGATAACCCATTCATAAAGGGATGCTTTCCTGTTAAGCTTTGGCCAGCAACAATCGCAGGTTTCCGATGGCCTCCAGCTTACCGCTTGCGCGGCGCACGCAATTGACCGGCAATCGCATCCGCGAGCGCCGCTTGGTGCTTGGCATGAAACAGGCCGATCTGGCCGAAGCGGTGGGCATTTCCGCCTCCTATCTGAACCTGATCGAACACAACCGCCGCCGGATCGGGGGTAAGCTTTTGGTGGCCTTGGCCCGCGTGCTGGCGGTCGAGCCTGCGCAGTTGAGCGAGGGGGCCGATGCAACGCTTTACGACGCGCTGCAATCCGTGGCGCGCGATCAGGCCGGCAATCTCGATGCGCCGCCCGAGACCGACCGCATCGACGAGATGGCGGGCCGTTTCCCCGGCTGGGCCGCCTTGATCGCCGCACAGCAAAAACGCATCGCGGCCCTTGATGCCATGGTCGAGGGGTTGCGCGACCGGATCGGGCATGACCCGCTTTTGGCCGAGGCGATGCACGAGGTCTTGTCGAGTGTCGCGGCCATCCGCTCCACCGCCGATATCTTGGTGCGCGAGGCCGATATCGATGCCGTTTGGCGGGCGCGCTTTCACCGCAACCTGCATGAAGAGGCCGAGCGGCTATCGACACGCGCCACCGCCTTGATCCGCCATTTCGAGCCGGACGCCGCCGAGGCCGATGCGCGCGCCGCCTCCACCCCCACCGAAACGGTCGAGGCGATGTTCGAGGCGGCGGGCCATCATTTCCCCGAGATCGAAACCCAAGGGCGCGCGGCGATCCCGCTGGTGCTGTCACGCGCGGCGGGGATGGAAGACCCCGCCACCCGCGCCTTGGGCGAGCGGTGGCTTTTGGCCTATGCCGCAGATGCAGCGCGGCTACCCTTGCCGGTCATGCGCCCCGCGGCCGAGGCGGCGGGCTATGACCCTGCGCTGCTTTTGGGGTTGGGGCAGGGCGATGTGGCGCTGGTGTTGCGCCGGCTTGCCACCTTGCCGCGCCAGACCGAGGCCGTATCGGGTGCGCCGCCCTTTGGCCTTGCGGTCTGCGATGGTTCAGGCGCTTTGATCTTTCGCCGCCGTTTGACGGCCTTTTCCATTCCACGTTTCGGGGCGGGATGCCCGCTTTGGCCGCTTTACCGCGCCTTGGGTCGACCCGGCCAGCCAGAGGTGTCGTTGATCGAAATGCCCCAAGGTGCGCGGTTTCGTGCTTGGGCGGTCAGCCAGCCCGCCGCGCCGACGGGCTTTGGCGAGGCACCGGTGATGCAGGCGGTCATGCTGCTCACGCCCGTGCTTGATGCGTCTGTGACGGAAAGCCAACCGCCCGCGATTGCCGCCGGGCCGGGGTGCCATCTTTGCCCGCGCACGGCTTGCAGCGCGCGGCGCTGAGCTTGCTTGACCAATACGTATCCACGTGTATACAGCCGCATAACGCCACAGCGCCCGCGCCGCGCGCAGAGATGCGCGGCCCTTGCAATCAACGCGCCCAAGACCAGCGACGAGGATCCAAATGATGAGCAGCCCAAGCGCGCCCAGCGTCGATGTTCTGGTGATCGGTGGCGGCAATGCCGCGCTTTGCGCCGCGATCGAGGCACGCCGCCAAGGCGCCTCGGTTCTGGTGGTCGAAGCTGCCCCCAAGGTCTATCGCGGCGGCAATACGCGCCACACCCGCAACCTGCGTTGCGCCCATGATGAGGGCAACGAGATCTTGACCGGCCCATACCCCGAAGATGAGTTCTGGGACGACCTGATGCGCGTGACAGGCGGCGAGACCGACCCGGAACTGGCTCGTCTGACCATCGCAGAATCCAAGACGCTGTGGGATTGGATGAACGGGGTGGGCGTGCGCTTCCAGCAACCCTTGGGCGGCACGCTGAACCTTGGACGGACGAACGCGTTTTTCTTGGGCGGTGGGCGCGCGATGCTGAACGCGCTTTGTGATACGGCCGAAAACATGGGCGTGGAGATCCGCTACGACACCAGCGCCACGGCGCTTGATATCGAGGATGGGTTTTTCAAATCCGCCGTGATCGAAGGCCCCGATGGGCCGCAAACCATCCATGCCCGCGCGCTTGTCACGGCGGCAGGCGGGTTCGAGGCCAATATCGAATGGCTCAAGGAATATTGGGGCGAGCGAGCCGAGAATTTCCTGATCCGTGGCACACCCAATAATCGCGGCACAATCCTGCGGATGCTGCTTGATGCGGGGGTGGAGCCTGTGGGCGACCCCACCCAATGCCATGCCGTGGCGATCGACGCGCGCTCGCCGCAATTCGATGGTGGCATCGTCACCCGGCTTGATTGCATCATTTTCGGCGTGGTGCTGAACAACCGCTGCGAGCGGTTCTATGACGAGGGCGAGGATTTCTGGCCCAAGCGCTACGCGATCTGGGGCCGCCTTGTCGCCGATCAGCCCGACCAGATCGCGTGGATTGTCTTTGACGAACAGGCGGTGGGCCGCTTCATGCCCTCCGTCTATCCCGCGATTTCCGCGCCCACACTGGAAGAGCTGGCCGAAAAGCTGGGCCTTGATCCATCGGCATTTGCCGCCGAGATCGGGCGCTTTAATGCCGCTGTCGTCGATGGCGATTTCAACACCGAAATCCATGATGATTGCCGCACCGAAGGCATCACGCCCCCCAAATCGCATTGGGCGCGGCGCATCGATCAGGCGCCCTTCCATGCCTATCCGGTCCGCCCCGGCATCACCTTCACCTATCTGGGCACGCGGGTGAACCGCGAGGCGCGCGTCCTGATGCAGGGCGGGCGGCCAAGCGCCAATATCTATGCCGCAGGCGAGATCATGGCGGGCAATGTGCTGGGGCGCGGCTATCTGGCGGGTATCGGCATGACAATCGGCGCCGTTTTCGGGCGCCTCGCAGGAGAGGGGGCGGCGCGCCATGTTGGGAACTGATCTGCAGCAAGAGGCCGAGCGCCAGATCGTCATCTGCAATGCCTGCCGCTATTGCGAGGGGATCTGTGCGGTGTTCCCCGCGCTTCAGATGCAGCGCAGCTTCGTGGCGGGCGACATCGATTACTTCGCCAATCTCTGCCATGATTGCGGGGCGTGTTATCACGACTGCCAATTCTCGCCGCCGCATGAGTTTGCGATCAACCTGCCCAAGACATTGGCGGGTGTGCGGCAAGAAAGCTATGGCCGCTACGCATGGCCCGCGGCCCTTGCCCCGGTGTTCGCGCGCAACGGTCTGGTCATCGCGGTGATCGCGGCGCTGTCTGTCACTGCCTTTTTGGCGGGCATGATCATGTGGAACGCGCCCGGCGCGCTATTCTCGGCCCATACTGCGCCCGAGGGGTTTTATGCGCTCATGTCGCATAATGCGATGGTGGGGCTGTTTGGCCCCGTCTTCTTGTTCTCGATCTTTGCCATGCTGATGGGGCTGCGCAATTTCTGGCGCGATGCCAATGCGGTGCGCAGCGTGTCGGGCGAAGCGCCTGCTTCGCTCTGGCAGGCGGTCAAGGATGCGGGCTCCCTACGCTATCTCGATGGCGGCGGTGCTGGTTGTTTCAACGAGGATGACAAGCCCGAAGATAAGCGGCGGCTGTATCATCACCTGACCTTCTACGGCTTTTTGCTGTGTTTCGCCGCCACCTCGGTCGGCACGATCTATCATTATGGCTTTGGGCGGATGGCCCCTTATGCGTGGTGGGACCTGCCGCAGATGCTTGGCACTGTGGGTGGCTTCATGCTGGCCGCTGGCACGGGCGGGCTGATGGCCGCGAAAAAGCGCCGCCTGCCCGATCTGGTCGATGAAGGCACCAAAGGCATGGCGATGGCGTTCCTCTTGATGCTGCATCTGACGGCGGTGACTGGGCTTGGCCTGCATATCTTGGGTGGCACGCCTGCGATGGGGCTTTTGTTGGCGCTGCATCTGGGCGTGGTTTTCGCGCTGTTTCTGACCATGCCCTATGGTAAATTCGTCCATGGCCTGTATCGCTTCGCCGCCCTTGTGCGGTTGGCGATGGCCAAGCGGGTTGGGCTCAAGACAAAGGTGGCGGCATGAAGATCGCGGTGCTGGACGATTACCTAGGCTACAGCGACCGCTACGCCGATTGGGGCGATCTGGGCGGTGACGTGACCGTGTTTCACGCGCCGATCCCTGCGGCGGAACTGGCCGCAACGCTCGCCCCCTATGATGTGCTTTGCGTGATGCGCGAGCGCACGCCCTTGCCCGCCGATCTGATCGCGGCGCTGCCCAATCTGCGGCTGATCGTGACGACGGGTATGCGTAACCTGTCGATCGACATGGAGGTGGCCCGCGCCCGCGGCATCACGGTTTGCGGCACGGCCAGCCGGGCCGCGGCGACAGCACAGCTTGCGATGACCTTGATCTTGGTGGCGAGCCGCAATCTGGTCGGTAATCTCAACAGTCTCGCGCGCGGCGGTTGGCAGGTGGATGCCGGCCGCGATCTGGAGGGGCTGACGCTGGGCTTGATCGGGCTGGGGCGACTGGGCGCCGATGTGGCGGCCTTGGCCCGGCCCTTTGGTGTCAAGATGGTCGCATGGAGCCAGAACTTGACCGATGCGCGCGCGGCCGAAGTGGGCGTTGCGCGCGCCGAAAGCCTCGAGGCGCTGTTGGCAATGGCCGATGTGGCCTCCATCCATCTGGTTCTGTCGGAACGCACCACCGGGTTGATCGGTGCGGCGGAACTGGCGCAGATGAAACCCGATGCGAGCCTTGTGAACACCTCGCGCGCGCCCATCATCGACCGCGACGCGCTGTTGACGGCCCTGAGAGAGGGCAGGCTGGCCAATGCGGCCATCGATGTTTTCGACGAAGAACCCTTGCCCGGAGATAGCGCGTGGCGTGATGCCGATTTGATCGCCGCGGGCAAGCTGATCGCCACGCCGCATGTGGGCTATGGCGCGCTTGCGACCTATGAGCGGATGTACCGCGAAACCGCCGAATGCGTGCGCGCCTTTGCAGCTGGCGCACCGCTGCGCGTGATTGGCTGACAGCGCCCCATCAGGGGCGCTGCCCGTTGCACATTACCAGCTGTTGTAGCCAAGGAATTTACCCGACATCTCAAGCTTGACCCGGTCGCCCTTGGGGTTCTCGACGCGGGTGATCTGCATGTCGAAATCGATGGCCGACATGATGCCGACGCCGAATTTCTCCTCGATGATCGCCTTGATGGTGGGGCCATAGACGCCCACGATCTCATAAAGGCGATAGATGCAGGGATCGGTCGGCACTGCCTGTTCCCAGACCTTTGTGGGCGGCTCGACCATGACCGACACGGCCTCTTGCGGCAGGCCCAGAAGTGTCACCAGCGCCTCGGCCTTGTCTTTCGGAAAGGCGTTCATGCCCATGCAGGCCGAATGGGTCCAGACGGGCGACATGCCGATATCGGCGGCAATGCCCTCCCATGTCAGCCCGCCTTGCTTCTTGGCCGACAGGATCATCACCGTCACGTCTTCTTTCGACAGCATGACGGGCAGGGCGAATGTATCTTTCATCTTGGTCTCTCCTCTCGATGATGATGATGTGGCTCGGCGTCAGATGTTGACGGCCTTCAGCCGCGTTTCAGGTTCCGGGGTGCGGGCGGGCGCGGTCAGGTCGATCACCACTGTTTCGGGCGATTGCGTGGCCCCGCCCGAAGGCTGACCCGACAGCGCCTTGGACCGATGGCCGAGGAACTGCACCAGGTGGTTGCGGATCGCGTAATAGTTGGGATGCTCCACGATCTCGGTCCGGCTGCGCGGGCGGGGGATGGTGATCTGCACGCTTTCGGCCACACGGGCATAGGGGCCGTTGGTCATCAACAGGATGCGGTCGGCAAGCAAGATTGCCTCGTCGATGTCATGGGTGATCATGAACACTGTCTGTTCGGTCTGGCTCCAGATCTTGAGGAGTTCTTCTTGGATCGTGCCGCGCGTCAGCGCATCGAGCGCGCCGAAGGGCTCGTCGAGAAGCAGCAGCTTGGGCTGATTGGCGAAGGCGCGCGCGATCGAGACGCGCTGGCGCATGCCGCCCGAAAGCTGGCTGGGCTTGCGCAAGACCGTGTCACCCTCCAGCCCCACCATGGCGAGGTATTTGCGCGAATGCGCCTCCACCTCGGCCTTGGACCAGTCGCGGTGCCGCGCGGCGACGCCGAAGCTGACGTTTTTCAGCGCCGAGAGCCACGGCAGCAGCGAGTAGTTCTGAAACACCACGCCGCGTTCGAGCGAGGGGCCGGAGACTTCGGCCCCGTCCATCGTGACACCCCCCGATGTGGGCGATCCAAGCCCCGCGAGGATATTCATGATCGTCGATTTCCCACAGCCCGAATGGCCGAGGATGCAGACGAATTCGCCCCGTTCGATGCCGAAGCTGGCGTTCTCGAACACGGTGGTGGTGCCGCCCGCCGCATCGGGAAAGGTCTGGGTCAGGCGTTCGACACTCAGGAAAGGTTTTGACATGTGACTGGTTCCTTATTCCGCATAGGCCACGACGCGCTGGAGCGCACCGAAGGCTGCATCCAGCATCATGCCGACGATGCCGATCATGAGGATCGAGAAGATGACCGAGGTAAGGTCGAGATTGTTCCACTCGTTCCAGACGTAATAGCCGATGCCTGTGCCCCCCACGAGCATCTCGGCGGCCACGATCACCAGCCACGCGATGCCGATGGAAATGCGCATCCCCGTGACGATGGTGGGGGCGGCGGCGGGCAAGATGACTTGGAACGCGGTCTTGAACGGCCCCAACTCATGGGTGCGGGCGACATTCACCCAATCCTGCCTGACACCCGCCACGCCAAAGGCGGTGTTCAAAAGCATGGGCCAGATCGAGCAGATGAAGATGACGAAAATCGCGCTCGCTTCGCTGTCGCGAATGATGAACAGCGCAAGCGGCATCCATGCCAAGGGCGAGATCGGGCGCAGCACTTGGATGTATGGGTTGAGCGCCTTGTAGGCGACAGGCGACATGCCGATCAGAAAGCCCAAGGGGATCGCGACCATTGCGGCCAGGAAATAGCCCGACAACACGCGGTAGAGCGAATAGCCGATCTGAATGCCGATCCCTTTGTCGTTTGGCCCCGCGTCATAGAAGGGGTCTGACAACTCCTCCCATGCCTTGGCCATGATGTCGGAGGGCGGCGGGATGGCGGCGCGTGGTGCGCCGCCGCCCATCAGGCGTTCGTATTCCGTCATCTCTGTTGCCAACTGCTGCTCGGGGATCGCGGCCTCCCAAAACAGGAGGCCGACAACAAGCATCAGAACCGACAAGAGCGCACCGCGCTGGCTTATGCTGAGCGTCGGCATGGCTCAGTTCCGTCCGATGGCGAAGCTTTCGATATAGCCGACAGGGTCGGCCGGATCGAAGGTTTTGCCCATGATCGTATGGGTCTTGTAGCTTTCCTCGGGCGCCTCGTAGCCCAGATCGCGCATGATGCGGCGCGCGTCAGAGGCGAGATAGACCTGCTCTGCCACGGCGGCGTAGTCGATATGCTCCTCGATATAGCCCCAGCGCTTCATCTGGGTCAGGATCCACACGCCCATCGAATGCCAGGGGAAGGGGTCGAAATCGATCCGATCTGGCACGCGCTGCACATTGCCAAGCCCGTCGGCGAACGTGCCGGTCAGCACTTGCTGGATCACCTCGACCGGCTGGTTGAGATAGTTCTCGGGCGCGATGGCGGCCGAGATTTCCATCCGGTTCTCGGGGTTCGAGGCGTATTGCGTCGCGTCGATGATCGCCTTGAGCAACGCGCCATAGGTGTTGGGCAACTCGGTCGCGAAGGACAAGGGGGCCGCGAAGGCGCAGCAGGGGTGCCCCTCCCAGATATCCTTGGTCAGCGTGTGGATGAAGCCGATGCCTTCCCAGACCGCGCGCTGGTTGAACGGGTCGGGCGAGAGATAGCCATCAAGATTGCCCGCGCGCAGGTTCGCGACCATCTCGGGCGGGGGCACGACGCGGATCTGGATATCGACATCGGGGTCGAGGCCGAATTCCGCCACATAGTAGCGCAACAGGAAGTTGTGCATCGAGTATTCGAAGGGAACGCCGAAGACAAAGCCCTTCCACTGGGTCGGGTCGCGCTTGTCGAGGTGGTCATTGTGCAAGACGATGGCTTGGCCGTTGATATTCTCGACGGCGGGCATGATGTAGGGCGCCGCGATGGAGCCTGCGCCCAGCGTCATGGCGAGCGGCATCGGCGTCAGCATATGGCTGGCGTCGTATTCGCCCGACAAAGATTTGTCGCGCGCCACGGCCCAACCGGCGGTCTTGATGACCTGCGCATTCAGCCCATAGCGTTCGTAAAAGCCCAAGGGCTGGGCCATGATGATCGGTGTGGCGCAGGTGATCGGTACGAAACCGATGTTGAGATCGGTTTTCTCGGGGGTGCCTAGCGTGTCGAGCAGGGCTGCCTTGGCCGCCTCCATCGGAAAGACCGAGGCGAGGATCGATGCGATGGCCCCGCCGCCCATCATCCCCATGAAAGAGCGGCGCTGGATGTCATTCTGCCCAAAGACCGAGCGCACCACCGCGCTTTCGATGGCGCGTTCAAGCATCTGATCGGACGACATCGCACCGCTTTGCGCCGCGACCATGCGCTGAGCGTCATGCGCGCAACCATCGCATCCACATTCGGCGCCATGGCGCAGGTCGGTCTTTTCCGAGAACGGGTTTCCGAGGCTCTTGATGGACATGTGCTTCCCCTTGAGATGTTGGTTGCCTCGATGATGCGGGGCTTGTGCCCGAAGAAAAAGAGGGTGCGCAAAATTTGTGCAGTTGATAAAAATACCTTTTAATCAGATGCTTGAGTGGTTGACCCTTGCAGGTAAATAACGAATTTTCGTAAATTACGAAATTTCGAGAGACAGCAAGGCGCGCACCCCTCACCTTGGGCGCATGCAGACCAACCTGTCTTTTCTCGATTCGCTTTGTGCCGCCCTGCCAGAGGCCGGGGTTGGTCATCGACACCAGCGCCGATGCGGTGCGGGCGCTGAACCCGGCCGCAAAGCACATGCTCGGCCCGGCGGCGCGGGTGGGCGCGCGCTTTTCGGATTGGCTTGGTGAGGGGCTCGCGCAATTCATCGTCTTCATGGAAGAACTGGACCATCGCGGCGAGGCATGGACACGCGATGTCGGGCTTGTCGTGGGCGATACAGTTGTCGCTTGCGAATTGCGTGCGCGCCGTTTGCCCACAGCGCCCGACCATATCTTTTTGATGCTGCTCGATCTGGCCGCGTTAGAGCGCCGCGCCCAACAGGTCGATACCGCGCGCCTGCATCGCGCGGGGCTGTTGGAATGGAAGCGCGCGCGCGATTTCTTTGCCGAGCTGGAACATCAAAACCAGCTGATCCTGAACGCGGCGGGCGAGGGGATCTATGGGGTGAACGCCGAGGGCAACACCACCTTCGTCAACCGCGCCGCCCAAGAGATGCTGGGCTGGACAGTCGAGGATCTGGCCGGAAAGCCCATCCATGACATGATCCATCACCACCATCTGAATGGGGATGTCTATCATTCCCATGATTGCCCGATCTACCGCTCCTTCCGCTTCGAACAGGTCAACCGGATCGAGGATGAAGTGTTCTGGCGCAAGGATGGGCGGCCCATCCGGGTCGAATATGTCTCGACGCCCATCTATGACCAACAGGTGCTGGCGGGCGCTGTGGTGATCTTTCGCGATATCACCGAGCGCAAGGAAAACGAGTTGCGGCTGCAAACAGCACTTGAGGAAATCGCCAGCCTGCGCGACCGGCTGGAACAGGAAAACGCCTATCTACAAGAGGCGATCAGCACCGAACGGGCGCATCACGATATCATCGGCACCTCGCCCAGTGTGCGCCAGTTGCTCACCCGCATCGAACAGGTCGCCGCGACCGATGCCACCGTCCTGATCACCGGCGAGGCGGGCACGGGCAAGGCGCTGGTCGCAAACGCCATCCATAACGCAAGCCCCCGCCGCCGCCGCCCCTTGATCCATGTGCGCTGCGGTGCGGTCGCCCCCGGCGCGATGGAGGCCGAGCTTTTCGGCCAGATCCGCGGTGCCTATCAAGGTGCGCTGCGCGACAAGCCCGGCAAGCTGGAACTGGCCCATGGCGGCACCTTGTTCTTGGATGATGTCGAAGAATTGCCGGTCGAGACGCAAGGTCAGCTTTTGCGTGCGCTGCAGGAACGCGAGGTGACGCGTCTGGGCGATACCCGCTCGCGCAGCATCGATGTGCGCGTGATCGCCGCCTCGACCCGCCCGATCGAGAAAGAGGTCGCCGCCGGTCGCCTGCGCGAGGATCTGTACCTCTGGCTCAATGTCTTTCCTGTTGTCTGCGACCCTTTGCGGGACAAGCGCGAGGATATCCCGGCGCTGGCCGCGCATCTGTTGCGGCTGGCCAGCAAGCGGATGAACCGCACGCCGCCCGTCATCACCCAGCACAGCATGCAACGGCTGCTGGATTACGCTTGGCCCGGCAATGTGCGCGAATTGCGCAATGTGATCGAACGCGCCGCGATCGTGTCGCAGGGCAACAAGCTGATCGTGGATCTGGGCGAGGCTGTGCCGCGCAGCAAGTCCGCGCCCAGCCGACTGCGCACGGAATCCGATCTGGAAGCCGAGATGCGGCGCGCGCTTTTGGATTGTCTGGCCGCTACGGCTGGGCGGGTATCGGGCGCGGGTGGAGCGGCCGCGCTGATGGGTATTCCGGCCACGACATTTTATTCGCGGATCAAGAAATACGCCATCACGCCGCAGGAGTGGCAATCGCCGGATACGTGATTGTTGAATGTTGACAATCCGTTTGCCCGGTGCTCGTATCCCGGCACGATCCGTGAATGAATGGCCGTTGCCAAGCCTGCCTTAATCGTCGATGCGCAATGCAAGACTGCGACGCGCGTGTCGCCTGTTGGGATAGTCTTGTAAGCCACGCGCAATGCGGGGGCAAAGGCAGGCGAAAATGTTGAGCAGCGTGGATAAAAAGGCTTGGACCCGGCGTCTTTGGACCGCCCTGATCGGGTTGATCGGCACAGGGGTTTTCTGGTGGCTGTCCATGCCATTGCCGTTCTTGCTTGGGCCGCTGGCCGCTTGCTTGATCACCGCGCTGATGGGCGCGCAACTCAAGGGCGTGCCGACCAATTGGCTTAATGCCGTGCGCACGATCCTCGGGGTGGCGGCGGGCTCATCGGTCTCGCCCTCGCTGATGGAGCAATTGCCCCAGACCTTGGCCAGCGCCAGCCTTGTGCCGGTGTTTTTGGCGATCTCGCTGCTGATCGGTTATCCGTTTTTCCGCCGTGTGGCGGGCTTCGACAAACCCACCGCCTATTTCGCCACCGTGCCGGGCGGTTTTGCCGAGATGATTCTTTTGGGAAGCGAAAAGGGCGGCGATATCCGCGCGCTTTCGCTGGTGCATGCGACGCGTATCCTGACGCTGGTATCGCTTTTGCCGTTTCTCATCAGCTTTTACGTCGATGTGAACCTGAGCGCCGCACCCGGTGTGCCGTTCAAGGATATCCCGCTCAAGGATATCGCGATCCTCGCGGGCTGTGCTTATTTCGGCTATATCGGTGCCAAGCGGATCGGGCTTTTCGGGGCCACGATCCTTGGGCCGATGATCTTGTCGGCGGCCGCCAGCCTTTTGGGTCTGATCGAGAACCGCCCACCGACCGAGGCGCTGATTTTGGCGCAATTCGTCATCGGTATGAGCGTGGGGGCCCATTACGTCGGCGTCACCCGCGATGAATTGCGCCGTGTCGTTTCGGCCAGTGCGGGCTACGCGCTGATGCTGGCCGTGCTGACGGTGCTATTTGGCGAGATCATCTACCTGATGGGGATCAATGATCTGCTGCATGGGATCTTGGCCTTTGCCCCCGGCGGCCAGCCCGAAATGGTGATGCTGGCGATCTTGACGGGTGCCGATATCACCTTTGTCATCTTTCACCATGTGTTGCGCTTGGTGCTGGTGATGAGCCTGACGCCTGTTCTGGCGCGATGGCTGGCCTAAGGGCGGGTGACATCTGACGCATCGCGCGCGCTTGTCAGGAGGGGTGCGCCATCATGGCCATCATCGGCGCTAGGCTGGGTGCTGTGTCAAAGCACGACACATGCTCGAACACCGCCCCGGCCCAATCTTCGGGGCCGATGACCGCAGCGCAATCCATGAACTTGTCGCGCATGTCCGCCGTTGTCAGGGGCACGGCACCGCCGCCTGCCATCAGATCGTCGATGCGGTGCGACAGGCGCGCGCCTGTCTGGGTCTCGACGATCACCTCGGCGGCCCATTGGCTGGCGCTGTGATCGCCCATCTCGGGATGGGCGCGCGCGTCGAGATTGGACAAGAGCGCGGCCACGCGCGGGTCGCTGATCGCGACCTCGTCGAAATGGGAAAGCTTGACCGCCCCATCCAGCAGCGCGCGCGCGACGAGGTATTGGACGCTGAACTTGGCCTGCAATTCCGTCTTGGGCGCGGGGTTGTCAGTATGAGGCAAGCGACGGGGATGGACCAAAACCGTGATCTTGGCGATCTGTGCCGGATCGAGCGCGGTTTCTGTGCGCAGGTTTAGCGCCGCGCGGATCGCGGCATGGGCGCTGCCGCAGCAGGGGTAGGGTTTGATGGCGATGCCATCATCCTCCAACTCCAAGGGCGCGGCCCAATCGGCAAAGATGCGCGCAGGGTCATAGGTGCCCGCGCCGTTGAACACTTCGAAAAAGCCTTGGCCATGCTCGAAGGCGGCGGGGTTGGCGGTAAAGCCTTGCCGCGCCAGAAGCGCCGAGAGCAAGCCCGCCCGCGCGCATTGGCCCACATGGAAGGGCTTGGTCATGGTGCCGAAATTGGCCTTCACGCCTGCGGCTTGTGACACGGCCAAGGCCAGCGCGGTGGTGATCTGCCCCGCGCTCAGCCCCATCAGATGGGCGCAAGCTGCCGCCGCGCCAAAGGTGCCGAGCGTCGCGGTCGGGTGCCAGCCCTTGTCGTAATGGTGGAAATGCACCGCGCGCGCGAGGCGGATCTCGGTCTCCACGCCGATGGCATAGGCGGCCATCACCGCCTCGCCGCCATGCCCCTCGGCCTCGGCCAGCGCGAACAGGGCGGGCAAGATTGGTGCCGATTGATGGCCGCCGAACACGCTTGAGAAATCATCGTAGTCCAGCGCATGGGCGGCGGTGCCGTTGACGAGCGCTGCATCGAGCATCGAAACACCGGCCCCCCGCCCGATTAGCGTGCAAGGCCCCGGCGCATCCGCGATGCCCGGCACGGCGCACAGTGTCTCGACACAGTCCATGCTTGCGCCCGCCAGGGTCACGGCCACGGTATCAAGCGTCAAGATCCGCGCGCGCAACCGCGCCTTGGGCGTCAGATCCGCAGGCCCAAAGGCATGGATGCGCGCGCCAAGCGCTTGGGCGATGGTGGGGGTTCTTGTCATGGGGTCCGCGCGGTTGGTGTTTTGCGCGCAAACTGGGTCAGCGCCGACAGGAGGTCAACAGGCCATCGCGGGCCAGCTGTCAGCCGGTCGGCATCCGCCCCTCGAGCTGGCGGCGATAGGCCGAAGGGGCAAGCCCGCGCGCTGCGCGAAAGCGTTTGGAGAAATGCGAAGGGTCGTCAAAGCCCAAGCGATAGCCGATCTCGGACATGGGCAGGCGGGTGAACGCCAAAAGGCGGCTTGCCTCGCCCATGACGGCTTGCTCGATATAGGCCTTGGCACCCATGCCGCTGGCCGCGCGGCACAAACGCCCCAGATGCCCGGTACTGACCTGCAATGCCTGCGCATAATCGGCAACACCCCAACCTTGGGCCATGCGCGCCGCGATCAGCGCATCCAACTGCATCAGCCGCCCATCGCGGGGCGCGCGCGCACCTTCGCCTTGGGTCGCGCTTGTTTCGGCAAGCCCGGCCAAAAGCGCCTGTGCCAGCGCCATCACAAGCTGTGTTCGAAATCGACCCTTCGCCGCAAAGGCATCGACAAGCAATGCCACCAGCCTGCGCATGTTGGTATCGGCCCGCCCGTGCAAGGGCCGGGCAAGCGTCGCGCCAAGCCCGCTTGCCCCTTCACCGCCCAAAAGTGCGGTCGGCAGCGAGATGACATGGCCGCCCGTACCGGGTCGGAAATCATAGCTATGGACGGCATGAGGCGGGATGAAGAGGAAATCGCCCGGTGACAGGCGGCATGCCTCGTCATCGATCCGCGCGCTTGCGCCCCCCGTCGCGATCACGATCAACTGCGACATCTGCCCGTGGCGATGGGCGGAAATCGTCCAGCCATCGCTGGTGGCGCGGTCGGCCAGACGCTCGATATGCACGATATCGGGAAAGGGCGCGGTTTGCCCATAGAGTGCGAAGACGGGAATATGGCTGGTCGCGGTCATGTTCGATTTCTACCAGCCGAGGTTGTCACAGTCCATTCGTCTTCGGCGCGCGCACGCTATGTTGACACTCGCGAAGGGGAGGAGACACGCGTGAAAACCGATGTGGTGATCATCGGCGGCGGGCCATCGGGCCTTTTGCTGTCGCAATTGTTGAACAAGGCGGGCGTGGCCACGGTCGTGCTAGAACGCACAAGCCGCGCACGCGTGCTGGCGCGTATCCGCGCGGGCGTGTTGGAACAAGGCACCGTGCGCATGCTGCAAGAGGCTGGCGTGGGCGATCGAATGGCGCGCGAAGGCCACCCGCATGAGGGCTGCATCTTTTCCGATGACGATCTGATGGTGCGGATCGATTTCAAGGAACTGACCGGCAAGACCGTGATGGTCTATGGCCAGACCGAGGTGACAGCCGATCTATACGCCGCGCAAGATGCGATGGGCGCCACGATCTTGCATGATGTGGCCGATGTGGTGATCTGCGATGCTGATAGCGACGCGCCTTTCGTGACCTTCACCCATGATGGGGTCCAAAAGCGGGTCGATTGCGCCTATATCGCGGGTTGCGACGGGTTTCATGGCGTCAGCCGCAAGACCATTCCCGATGATCGCCGCCGCGAGTTCGAGCGCGTCTATCCCTTTGGCTGGCTGGGCATCCTGTCGCGCACGCCGCCCGCGCATGAGGAATTGATCTACGCCAATTCCGCCAATGGCTTTGCGCTGGCCTCCATGCGCAACGAGATGCTGAGCCGCTACTATGTGCAGGTGCCGCTGACCGACAAGGTCGAGGAATGGTCCGATGACCGCTTCTGGGAGCGGCTGACCTCATGCCTGCCCGGCGATGTGGTCAAGACGCTTGTGACCGGGCCATCCATCGAAAAATCCATCGCGCCTTTGCGGTCATTCGTCAGCGAACCTTTGCGCTGGGGGCGCTTGTTTCTGGTGGGTGATGCCGCCCATATCGTGCCGCCCACGGGGGCCAAAGGGCTGAACCTTGCAGTGTCGGATGTGTTCTACCTGCAAGAGGCATTGATCGCGGCGGTGAAAAAGGGCGACATGGCGGGCATCGACGGCTATGCCGCGCGCGCCTTGGTTCGGATCTGGAAGGCGATGCGGTTCTCTTGGTCGATGACCACGATGCTGCACCATTTCGAGGGCGAGGATGGTTTCGCAGGCCAGATGCGCAAGGCCACGCTCTTGCACCTGTCGCAATCGGAAACCGCGCGGCGCGATCTGGCCGAGAATTATATCGGTCTGCCATATTAGGGCAGGACGCAACCCGTCACCGGGGAGAGGGAGAGACCATGACCGACCGCCACGCCAAAGGCATGCAAGTGCGCCGCGCCGTTCTGGGTGACGCCCATGTCGACCGCGCCGAGGCCGCAAAGACGCCGCTTGATGCAGCCTTTCAGACGCTGATTACCGAGGCCGCTTGGGGCACGGTCTGGGCATCCGACGCGCTGAGCCGCCGCGAACGCTCGATGCTGACGCTGGCGCTATTGGCGGGTCTGGGCAACGAGGAGGAGCTGGCGCTGCACCTGCGCGCGACCGCGCGCACAGGCGCCAGCCAGACGGATGTGATGGAGGTGTTCCAGCATGTCGCGATCTATGCGGGCGTGCCGCGCGCCAATAGCGCGATCCGCATCGCGAAAAAGATTTTTGCCGAGATGGAGGGCGAGAAATGACCGATACCGGCCGCTTGATCCCGCGCAGGCGCGATATGCATCCTGTGCCTTATGATCCCGAATACAAGACATCCGTGACGCGCAGCCCCAACCTGCCGCTTCTGTCGCTGGAATCCACCCCGTCGGAGGAGACCGGCCCGCGCTTCGGACACGGCCTGATCGGGGCGCTCGACAACAACCTGATCCTGAATTTCTCGAAAGGCGCGGCACCGGCCATTGGCGAGCGCATCCGCGTGCATGGCCGCGTCGTCGATGAAAACGCGCGCCCTGTGCCCCATACGCTGGTCGAGGTGTGGCAGGCTAATGCGGGCGGTCGCTACCGCCATGTGAAAGACACCTATTTCGCCCCGCTCGATCCCAATTTCGGCGGCTGCGGGCGCACGTTGACCGATGAGAACGGCTATTACGAATTCCTGACCATCCGCCCGGGTGCCTATCCTTGGCCCAATCGCGGCAATGACTGGCGGCCCATGCATATCCATGTCTCCGTCTTCGGTCACAGCTTCGGCCAGCGGCTGATCACGCAACTCTATTTCGAGGGCGATCCGCTGATCGCACTTTGCCCGATTGCGGCGACCGTCAAGGATCGTGGGCAGCTTGATCAGCTGGTGGCACCGCTCGACATGGGCGCAAGCCGTCCGATGGATTATCTGGCCTATCGCTTTGATATCGTGCTGCGCGGGCGGCGTCAGACGATGTTCGAAAACAAGCCCGAGGGGATGTGAGCCATGGTGCAAAAGCTTGGAACCCTGACAGAGACGGCCAGCCAGACGGGCGGGCCTTATGTCCATATCGGCTGCATCCCGACATTCGCGGGCCTGCCCGGCGTCTACCCTGAGGATTTGGGCCTGTCGCCCATCGCTGAGGGTGCCAAGGGCGAGGTGATCACCATCACCGGCTCGATCTATGATGGCACCGGCTGGGCGATGCGCGACGCGATGTTCGAAAGCTGGCAGGCCGATGGCACGGGGCGCTATCCGGGAACGCCCGGCGCTGACCCCGCGGTCAATGGTTTTTGCCGTTTCGCCGCCGACAAGGATACGGGCGAATACACGCTGCGCACCATCAAGCCCGGCGCGGTCAAGGGCCATGACGGGCGGATGATGGCGCCGCATATCTCGATCTGGATCGTGGCGCGCGGCATCAATATCGGCCTGCACACCCGCATCTATTTCGATGATGAGGACAACAGCAATGACCCGCTTCTGGCCCGCATCGAACAGCGCCCAAGGGTTGACACGCTGATCGCCAAACGCGAAGGGGCGGGGCAATATCGCTTCGACATCCGCCTGCAAGGGCAGGGCGAGACGGTGTTTCTCGATATCTGAAAAGGGGTCTTCTTGTCCGATACGGTTCTGATTGCGGGCGGCGGCATTGCCGGGCTCAGCCTTGCCTTGACGCTGCACCAGATCGGGGTGCCCGCGCGCGTTTTCGAATCCGCGCGGCAGATGCGGCCCTTGGGCGTGGGTGTGAACCTTCAGCCAAACGCGGTGCGCGAATTGTTCGATCTGGGGCTGGGGGCCGAGGTGCTGGACCGCGTCGGCGTGCCTGCGCAGGAATGGGCGTTGGTGGGTCTGAATGGCCGCGAGGTCTATGCCGAGCCGCGCGGGCGCTACGCCGGCTATCATTGGCCGCAATACGCCGTTCATCGCGGGGCCTTTCACATGGCGCTGTATCGGACGGTGGTGGATCGTTTGGGCGCGGATGCCGTGGTATTGGGTGCCAAGGTGACGGGCTATACCCAAACTGACGCAGGCGTGAGCGCCCAAATCACCCATGCTGATGGCCGGGTCGAGGATGTGGCGGGCGCGCTGTTGATTGGGGCCGATGGTATCCACTCAAAGGTGCGCGCCCAGATGCACCCCCAGCAGCCGCCGATCCATTGGGGCGGTGCCATCATGTGGCGCGGCACGGTCCGCGCCAAGCCCTTGCGCACCGGGTCCTCCTTCGTGGGGCTTGGCACGCATCGCCACCGGATCGTGTTCTACCCGATCTCAGCCCCCGATGCCGATGGTCTGGCCGAGATCAACTGGATCGCCGAGGTCACGGTCGACCCCAGCCATGGCTGGCAGCAAGACGGTTGGTTCCGCCCTGTCGAGATCGCGGATTTCGCCCATCATTTCGCGGATTTCCGCTATGATTGGCTGGATGTGCCCGCGATGCTGCAAGGGGCCGATTGCGCCTATGAAAACCCGATGATCGACCGCGACCCGCTCGAGACATGGGTTTCGGGGCGCGTGGCGCTGATGGGGGATGCGGCCCATCCGATGTATCCCACGGGATCGAATGGCGCGAGCCAAGCCATTGTCGATGGGCGTGTTTTGGGTGCGATGATGCTGGAACATGGGGTGACGCAAGACGCCTTGGCGGCCTATGACGCCAAGCTTTGCGCGCCCATCTCGGCGGTGCAGCTGCGCAACCGGGGTGCGGGGCCGTTTGGGCTGTTAAACCTGCTCGATGCGCGTACAGGCGGCGTCTTCGAGGATATCGACACGGTCATCCCGCCCGAGGAGCGCGCGGAATTCATGGCGGGCTACAAGGCGGCCGCCGGTTTCGCGATGGAGGCGTTGAACGCCGCCCCCCCGACGATTGCACCCGGCGCGCGGCTGGGCTGAGCTGCTGGCCCATGAGCCGTGCCTGTCGCGCCTTGGGCTTTGCTTATTGTTGAAAGGCGACGGGGGTGTTTAGCCCTCACCAGCCCCAAGCGTCAGCGCCACGCGTTCACCTGCGAACCATGTGCGGCCATATTCGATGGGCTGGCCCGCGCCATCGATATTGATCGCCACCGTGCGCAATACGGCTGCACCGGGTTGGAGTTGCAGCTGTGCGGCAAGGGTGGGGGTGGCCGTTTTGGCCGTAATCTCGGTGCTGGCGCGGGTATAGTCAGGCAGCCCTTCGGCGGCCAAGGCGGCCGTGACCGAAGGATTGGCGCGCAGATGCTCCATAAGCCCCGGAAATCGCGCCGCGGGAAAGACCGAATGAAACAGCGCAATGGGCGCGCCATCGGCAAGACTTAACCCCTCGAAAACATGCACGAGTGCGCCGGGGGCAAGGGCAAGGGCCGCCGCCTCGCGCGTGTCGGCGCTGCGTGTTTCCAACAGCAAGATCCGCCTGTCCGGCACCCGGCCTGCGGCCATCAGGTTTTGGTGAAATCGCACCCGGCGTCCCAACGGATAAGCGGTGGGCCTGTGGCGCACGAACACGCCTGCGCCGCGGCGCGCATGCACCATGCCCGAGGCCGCCAGATCGGCCAGCGCGCGGCGCAGCGTGTGGCGGTTGACCCCGAAGCGCTCTGATAGCTGCGCCTCGGTCGGTAGACGGTCGCCCGGGCCATAATGGCCGCGCGCGATGTCAGCGGCGATCTGTTCGCGGATCGCGGTCCAAAGGGGGGATCGTCCCATGCTGTCACCAAATCTTCATATATTGGCCCCTTGCCACGCAACGGGGCCTGTGCGATTGAATTTGTATAGTTGTATAAATAAATGGACAACTTGCCAAGATGTCTGTCACCGACCATGCGATCACAGCCCGCCAAGCGCGGCTTTCGACTTTGGCCAAGGCGCCAGCCGCGCGGCTGTGCGCGCTCTTTGCCGCTTATGCGCCTGATCTGCCCGCCCATGAGATGCTGCGCGCGCCTGAGATCGGCACCGTGATGCTGCGCGGTCGGGCCGGGGCCAAGGGTGCGCCTTTCAATTTGGGCGAGATGACGGTGACGCGCTGCGCGGTACGTCTGTCCTCGGGTGCTGTGGGCCATGGCCATGTGCAGGGGCGCGACAAGGATGCCGCGCGCGCCGCTGCCCTGATCGATGCGCTGTGCGAGGACGGGCAAGTATCAGCGATCGAGGCCGCGATCTTGGCCCCCTTGCGCGCCGAGGCCGAAGCCCTGAGGCAGGCGCGCGCCACGCGCGCTGCCGCCACCAAGGTCGAGTTCTTCACCATGGTCCGGGGGGACAACGCATGAGCGCGGTGCAGCTTGAGGGCGGTTTCGCCCATCTTTCCCATGATGCGGCCCATGCCTTTCGCGCAGCCCTTCAGACGATGGCGCGGCCTGGCCGGATCGAGACACTGGCCCTTGCCCGCCCGCCTGCGCCCTGTTCGCCGGCGGCGGGTGCGCTGATCCTCGCGCTCTGCGACACCACCACGCCGATCCATCTTGCGCCATCCCATGAAGATGCGGGCCTGCGGGCTTGGATCGCCTTTCACACCGGCGCGCCCTTGGTGGCACCCGAGGATGCGATGTTCGCGCTGGGCACATGGGGCGCGCTTTGCCCCGTGGATCGCTTCGCTATCGGCACATCCGCCTATCCTGACCGCGCCGCCACCCTGATCGTCGAGATGGACGCATTGGAAGCCAAGGGTACTGTCTTGCACGGGCCGGGGATCAAGGGCCGCGCCGCGCTATCGCTGCCGGAGGTGGCGGCGTTTCAAGACAACCGCCGCCGCTTTCCCTTGGGTTTTGATTGCTATTTCACCTCTGGCGACCGGCTGGCCGGGCTGCCGCGCAGCACCCATGTGGAGGGCTAGGCTATGTATGTCGCGGTCAAAGGCGGTGAGCGGGCCATCGACAATGCCCATGCGTGGCTGGCCGAAGAGCGGCGCGGCGACACGGGCGTAGCAGAGCTGTCCATCGCGCAGATCCGCGAGCAGCTGGCGTTGTCAGTAGCCCGCGTCATGGCCGAGGGCTCGCTTTACGACCCCGATTTGGCGGCGCTTGCGATCAAGCAGGCGCGCGGCGATCTGATCGAGGCGGTGTTTTTGATCCGGGCCTATCGCACCACGCTGCCGCGCTTTGGGGCCTCGAACCCCGTTGAGACCGCGCAGATGGTCTGTGATCGGCGCATTTCAGCGACCTTCAAGGATTTGCCGGGTGGGCAAATCCTTGGGCCGACCTTTGATTATACCCACCGCTTGCTTGATTTCGCGCTGGCCGCCGAAGGGTTGGACCCCGCGCCCGCGCCGCAGGTCGCGGCCCCCGATGGAACGCTGCCCCATGTCACCGATTTCTTGGCGCGCGAGGATCTGATCCAGCCCGAGGTGGATGGACCCGCTACGCCCCGCGATCTGACGCGCGAGCCCTTGGATTTCCCCGCCGACCGGCCCCTGCGGCTTCAGGCATTGACGCGCGGCGATGAGGGGTTCGTGCTGTCGATGGCCTATTCCACCCAGCGCGGCTATGGGCGCAATCACCCCTTCGTGGGCGAGTTGCGCATCGGAACCGTCGCGGTCGAGATGGACATCCCCGAGTTGGGCTTTGCCATTGATCTGGGCGAGGTGGTGCTGACCGAATGCGAAACGGTGAACCAATTCATGGGCTCGAAAACCGAGCCGCCGCAATTCACCCGTGGCTATGGGCTGGTCTTTGGCCAATCCGAGCGCAAGGCGATCTCGATGGCCTTGGTCGACCGCGCGCTGCGTTGGGAAGAGTTGGGCGAGGATAATGTCGGCGCGCCTGCGCAGGACGTGGAATTCGTGCTCTACCATGCCGACAATGTGCAGGCGACGGGCTTCTTGGAGCATATCAAGCTGCCCCATTACGTCGATTTCCAATCGGAGTTGGAGTTGATCCGGCGGCTCAGGGCCGAGGCGCAGGCCGGACAGGCGCGGGAGGCTGCGGAATGAACCTAGTCGCCGCTGCCATCCCCACCGCCGTCGCTGTCCCAATCGGCGCGCGGGTCTTTGGTCGACCGGCGCTTGCTGCCGTCAAGTTCGATCCAGACATACCAGGTCGCGCCATCAACGGTCTCGATGCTGAGGCTTTT
>Ga0209137_1000702_pt1 | contig 34924 bp, 29 predicted proteins | sample SaaInl5LU_22_DNA_FD_184642 | JGI IMG/M metagenome (GOLD analysis project Ga0209137, IMG submission 184642) | Marine microbial communities from expanding oxygen minimum zones in the Saanich Inlet - ESP_105LU_22_DNA (SPAdes) (version 2) | ecosystem: Environmental > Aquatic > Marine > Intertidal...
GAAGTATATGCATTAGTAAGTGATAACAAGATTTGTGAAGGAATCGATGTGACTCTTTCTGGTGCAGGAGCAACAAACTACACTTGGACTAATGGAGTTGTTAATGGTGTAGCATTTCAACCTGAAGCAGGTATTACTAACTATACGGTTACAGGTATCGATGCGAATGGTTGTTCAAACCAGGCTGAAGCAGTGTTGTCTATATTCCCATTACCGAATGTGGTTGCCATATCTACGGATTCAGTAATTTGCGAAGGAAGTCAAATACTTCTTCAAGCTACAGGTGCTGAAACATACGTGTGGAACATTGATATTGCCAATGGAGATACAATAACTCCATCTGCTGGTCAGTACGCTTACCATGTAATTGGTGAAGACATCAATGGCTGTGTAAATACAGATACAGTATTTGTAGAAGTTTTTTCTGCTGGTGTGGTTCAAGAAACAGTTGATCAAACAGTGTGTAACAACACAGATATCACCATTGTTGTAGAGGCTGAGAATATTGAGAGTTATAACTGGAATATTTTGATTGATGGCGTTGCGTATGACTTAACTGGTTCTTCAAACTACACAGGAGCGAATAGTTCAGAATTGAATATTGTAGAGTTAGAGTATGACTCATATGTTTTCTATGTAGAGTTAACTGATTTCTGCGGTAATATATTAGAAGACACGATGAATCTTAACGTTCAAGATGTAATCGTTCGAGATATTTTGAAAGATACTACCTTGTGTGCACAAGACGAGAATGAATTGTTCTTTGAATTAGTTGGTGATGATATTGTTTGGAATGATGGTACTGAAGGACAGTATTTATATCCTACACATTCAGGGACTTACAGTGTAACTTATGCGGATGTTAATACCGGATGTATGGTAGCTGATAGCATGAAGATAGCAATTGAGGATTGTAAAGAAGAGTGTGTGGTTGTCCTTCCTTCTGGCTTTAGTCCTAACTTTGATGGTGTTAATGATATATTCCGAACAATAGTTAAATGTGAAGAGGAGTTATCTTACTACTACCTAACAATCTATGACAGATGGGGTAACTTGGTTTTCGCTTCAAGTGATCCGTCAGAAGGTTGGGATGGAAGCATTCAACAAATTAACCAGTCTAACTTAGGTGTTTACGCTTATCAATTGAGCTACTCAATTAACTCTTTGGATATCACTGAACAAGTAAATGGAAGTGTAACCTTGATTCAATAGGTGTCACGATACAAGACCTGGATGGTTTCCTGCGACTGTTGAGTTAACCATCGGGTTTTATTAGAAAGCTCACTATTCAAAATGGCTTCATTGTAATGGCGAATAGTGAGCAAATCTAAATCTCCAGTCAGTTTAATCGAAAAGTTAGCCTCCAGTAAAGCCACTGTCTCATTGATTTTTTCTTCTCTATTGTCTACTGCTGCAACAAAATTAATCGCTCCGTTTTGCATCATATTCATACGCAATCGAGAAGTAGCAAATGCGCCAAAAATCTCTTGCATATGATTCTCTGCGATAAAGGAAAAATCTTTCGCTGAGAAATGCATCAAAACCTGATTAGCCTTGCGCACGATAATCGGGGGATATTCAATCCTTTCCTCAAATGCATCAATCAGCGTTCCTCCTTTATCACTAGCAATAAACGATCGAACTTCTAGGCGAATTGACTTATTCTGCAAGGGACGTATCGTCTTCGGATGAATGACCTTCGCACCATAATAAGTCATTTCTATGGCCTCTTCAAAAGATATCTTTGGAATCAATACTGCCTCTTCAAATTGTTTAGGGTCGGCATTCATAACACCTTCAACATCTTTCCAGATAACCATCTTCTCCGCATTTAGACAAAACGAGAAAACTGCTGCAGAAAAATCTGATCCTTCACGACCAAGGGTGGTAGTGAACCCTTCTGGCGTGCCACCAATAAAACCTTGGGTTATAAAAGTATGCGTAGATGAAAAATCAATTTTATCATGGACTAAGTTTTCTGTTTTCTTCCATAAAATTTTAGCATCTGTATAGGCGTAATCAGTTCGAATCATTTCGCGGGCATCTAACCAAATATTTTGAATTCCGTTTAGGTTTAAGTAGGCTGATACAATTGTGGTTGAAGCCAGTTCGCCCACACCGATTATCTGGTCGTAAATAAACGAGTAGCTTTTTGAATTATTACTTGAGCAAAAATGCTCTACACGGTCAAAAATGGCAAAAATCTTATGCTGAATGGGGTTGTTGGTGCCGAATAGATCATCACAAACCATTTGATGGTATTCTCTGATTTCATGCAAATATTGCAGGTGTTTCTCATCATTTTTAATGTACAAGTTGACAACATCTTCTAAAGCATTCGTTGTTTTACCCATGGCGGAAATAACAACCACTTTTTGAATGTTTTCATGCCTCTTTAAAATTGTGGCAACATTCTTTACGCTTTCTGCATCTTTTACGGATGCACCACCAAACTTGAATACTTGCATGCGTTGAAATTTTGCCAAAGGTATGAGAAATTTCAGTTTGAAAATGAATAACTTTACTGCTCTAATCAAGAAAACCCTAGTTATGAACCGATACAATGGTATCACTTTAGATGAATTCATTATTCTTAAGGAAAAAGATTATCCCGATGCAAAAGGTAATCTTTCAAAATTGTTGCGAGACATAGGTGTTGCCTCCAAAGTGATTAATCGCGAGGTGAATAAAGCGGGACTCGTAGATATTCTTGGAGCTGCGGGTAAGACCAATATTCAAGATGAAGAGCAGCAAAAATTGGATGTTTTTGCCAACAATATGCTGATTAATTATTTGAAAAATGGTGGGCAGTGTACCGGTATTGGAAGTGAGGAAAACGAGGATATTATCGTGGTGGATACTGCAGATGGTCATCAAGCACATTATGTGGTATTGATGGACCCTCTTGATGGCTCCTCTAATATTGATATTAATGCAAGTATTGGCACTATATTTTCGATCTACAAACGTAAGTCTCCTGTAGGCCCTTGTAATTTGGAAGATTTCCTTCAAGAAGGTAATAAATTAGTAGCTGCTGGTTATGTTATTTATGGTAGTTCAACAATGATGGTTTACAGCACAGGTAATGGAGTTAACGGCTTCACACTGGATCCCAGCATAGGTGAGTTTTGTCTATCTCATCCGGATATCACTACACCAGATACAGGAAAGTATTATGCAGTCAACCAGTCCAATTACGCATTTTTCCCTGAGCACACTCGTCGCTATATTGATTGGTTAGTTAATGAGAAACGAAAAGGTTTGCGATATATCGGTTCGATGGTAGGTGATATGCATCGCACCTTGTTGCAAGGAGGTATTTTTATGTACCCAGCCACTACAAGTTCGCCACAAGGAAAGCTTCGTTTACTTTATGAATGTATTCCAATGGCTTTCTTAATGCAACAAGCGGGAGGCCGAGCTTCGGATGGGCATCAGGAAATCATGGATATCATGCCTCAAGAGTTGCATCAACGTTCTCCAATCTATATTGGAAGCACACGATTACTCAAAAGAGTAGACCAGTTTGTGGAAAAATATAGTGAGGCGATTTCTTGAGCTTTTATAGGCTGTCTTGATTACTTTGTTTTAATAGTTGGAGTAATTGCTCATCGCTTAAATTCATGTTCTCAATCGAAAAACTTGCATCGTCAGCCAACTCATGCTCGGGATATTTCGCCAAGAATTCGTTGTACTTTTCTTGAGCTTTTGTTTTGTCGGATAGATAGTTTTCAAAAATAAAGGCTTGCATGAATAGGGCCTCTGCAGCTCTAGGGTCGTCCGGATATTTTGTTATCAAGTCGCTGTAAGCCTTAATGGCCTCTTCGTGTTGATTGTTTGCGGATAGATACTTTGCTTTCAATTCCATGTAGGTAAAACTCTCTTCAGCATCTGGATATTTTGAGATGTATTCATCATACAAGTCAATTACCTTTTCCATATTCTCTTTACTGGGGAAAGATTCTTCCGTCATGGCTCGAGTTACCTCGTCAATCGCACGTTGAATTTGCACTTTTTCATCTTGGCAAGCGAACAAAAGTGAGAGATAACAGCCAAAAAGTAGAGTAGATTTTTTCATTACATCGCTTATTTAATAAAGACATTTATATTTTCCGTAGGTCGACCAATAACAGCACGAGTATCGTCGTAAATAATTGGTCGCTCGATGAGTTTTGGATGTTCGAGCATGACCTTTATCCATTCTTCGTCGCTTAAGGTTTTTCCTTTGAAGTTTTCCTTGAAAATAGCTTCTGATTTTCGTACAATAGTCTCTGGCTTTATGCCAAGCTTGTCGATTATATCGCGCAATTCCTTTTCACTTAACATACCATCCAGATAAGAAACAATTTCGTAATCAAGCTTGGCTTCATCAAGCAATTTTAGCGCATTTCTGCTCTTTGTGCATCGATTGTTATGCAAGACCTTAATCATACTCAAAACCTTTTGTTTACAACGGCGAAGTTAAATTGATTCTATTTAATTTGGAAAGATTCGATAGAAAAGCTGACAGCGTGTGTATATTTGCTGGTAAGACGAAATACTATGATTTTAAGCGGAAAAAAAATTAAAGAAGAAATCAATAAAAATATTTTCATTACTCCATTCGATGAAAAACAGCTTAACCCGAATAGCTATAATTTACGTTTATTCAATGAATTATTAGTGTATGATAAGGATACATTAGATATGAAAACGCCAAACACCGCGAGTAAGATAGTTATTCCGGAGGAGGGACTTTTGTTAGAAACGAATAAGTTGTATTTAGGTCGAACGCTTGAGCACACCCGAACAGAAGGTTATGTGCCGATGTTGGAGGGTAGGAGTTCTATTGGTCGTTTAGGTATGTTCATTCACGTTACAGCAGGATTTGGTGATGTTGGTTTTGATGGATTTTGGACTCTAGAAATCTTTTGTGTTCAGCCGATTCGTATATATCCCAACGTAGAAATTTGTCAGATATATTATCATGCCATCGATGGTGAATACGATGTATACAAAAGTGGTAAATACCAACACAACAATGAGATTCAACCAAGTATGTTGTATAAAGATTTTGAAAAATGATTTGGAAGAAGCCATTTACATTAGAAGGAGTTAATAATACCCAAAATAATATGGTTAAGCATATTGGTATTGAGTTTAGTGCCTTTGGTGATGATTATTTAGAGGCAACAATGCCTGTGGATGCACGTACACATCAACCCTTTGGCTTGTTGCACGGAGGAGCTTCTGTTGTATTGGCTGAAACTTTAGGTAGTTTAGCGGGTTTCCTTTGCTTAGAAGAAGACGGCAAGGTTGTGGTTGGGCAAGAAATCAATGCCAATCATATTCGTGGCGTTAGATCAGGCACAGTGACTGGGCGTGCAACACCAGTTCATCTCGGTAGACAAAGTCAGGTTTGGAGTATAGAAATACGCAATGAGGAAGGCAAACTTTTGGCTATTTCTCGTTTAACATTGGCTGTGGTGAAGTTATAAAAGATCATATAATATTCTGATAAGAATACCTAAGATTTATATCTCGTTCAATTCATTCAACAACTCTTTTTGAATAATATTTTGCAACACATGTTTAGGCAGCGCACCATTCTGCATCATTGGCTGCTTATAAGTCGGCACAAATAGGATAGAAGGAATACTTCGAATACCAAAAACGGCGGATAATTCTTGTTCTACCTCGGTATCTACTCGGTAAATTCTAACTTTTCCTTCATATTCATTAGCCAACTCATCTAAGATTGGTGCAACAGCTTTACATGGACCACACCAGTCTGCATAAAAATCGATAATGCAAGGCATATCTCCTTTATAGTTCCATTCTTGCGATTGGGTGTAGTCAAATATATCTTCTTTAAATTTTGCTGTAGTTAACGGTATCATTCCCATAGTATAGTAATTTTAATACAAAGGTAGAGCCTGTAATGAGGTCTTAAGTGATGAATGTTACCGTGTGATAAACAAATACTAGAAACTAGTTTCGAGTGCAAGGCTAGAAATAGATCGTGGAAACACCTTATTCAGCTTGAACTTATCTAACGCGAGAAATATACTTGCCCATTTGAACAAGTTGCTCCTTTATCTCTGGATTTTGAACCTTCAATTTTTTTGCTTTTTTGAAGTATTCTTTTCCTTGTTTTAATTGACGTCCTTGTATTTCAATACTGGCTAGCTGTAAGAGGGCCGCAGCAATACTATCATCATCAGGCAAGCCTTTTGATAAGGCTTGACGCAAGTTGCGCTTCGCTTCTTTTCGATCTCCTTTCTGCATAGCCAGCATACCGAGTTGTAAATAAGAAGCACCTTCAAATTCCTGTCCCGCTATACTACTTTTACTTTTTATACTTTCTTTTAGGTACCCTTCAGCCGTATTGAAATCTTTGTTCTGCATGGCTAAGTTCGACTTAATCATATAGTAACCCTGACGGACAGGTTTTATGAGTAATCGAGGGAATTGCACCATGTTGAGGTACTTGTTGGCTGCATCCATATCACCAGCTTCAACCGCCTCTTGAATTAGTCTTAGCGGACCAAACAAGAAATGCGAAACCACTGCTATAAGACCAAGTGTTAAACACAAGGTAAACCAACCCCAGTTGTCACCTAAGAAAGCTAAAGCTATAGCGCCAATCAATAAGGGTATCCCAATGTATAAGCGATAAATCAATAATTTTTTATAAAACCACATCATAACTCTACACTTTTTATTTTTAGTTTAAACTTTTAATTTGTTCTTCAGCCAATTCAAGAGCCTTTTGTAAACCTGAAGTATTTTTACCTCCGGCAGTAGCGAAGAAAGCTTGACCACCTCCACCACCTTCTATGGCTCCGGCCAATTCACGCACTAAGTTACCCGCGTGTAAGTTTTTACTTTCAATCAAGTCATCACTCACCATTATACTCAGCAGGGGCTTGCCATTGATTTCCGCACCAAGAACCATAAACAAAGAACTAATCTCATTTTTGAATTGGAAAGCAATGTTCTTAATAGCGTCAGCACTATCCAAATCAACAATTTCAAGAAGGCAAGAAACTCCATTAATCTCCTTAATCTTTCCTTTTAACTCTTCTTTAATCATTGTCTCTTGCATCGCAGCAAACTTGGCTAGTTGCTTTTTAAGGTCTGCATTTTCTTGTTGTAGCTTCTCAATAGCTTCAAGGGGGGTAACGGACTGTTTTAGAACTGTTTTGATATCTCCCATTACTTGTTCTTGTTCTAGGTAGTAAGCCAAAACTTTCTTGCCTGTCCAGGCTTCAATTCTTCGAATTCCGGCAGCAATAGAACTTTCATTCATGATTTTGAACAGTTGTATGCGTCCGGTTTCAGAAACATGTGTGCCACCGCACAACTCCACTGATGAACCAAACTTCACAACGCGCACTTTATCACCGTATTTTTCACCAAACAAAGCCATAGCACCCATGCCTTTGGCTTCTTCGATTGGAACATCTGTAAGCACATTCAATGGGAGATTGTCCTCAATTCTAGCATTAACAGCTTGCTCGATTTTTTGTATATCTTCTTCACTTACTTTTTCAAAATGTGAGAAATCAAAGCGCAAGTATTCATCATTCACCAAAGATCCTCGCTGCTCTACATGATCGCCCAAAATGTCTCGCAATGCCTCATGTAAAAGGTGCGTTGCACTATGATTCATTTCGGTGCTGAGGCGTTTTGACTCACTAACAAATGCTGTTAACGTAGCTTTTGGATCACTTGGCAGGTGTTTGAGGGTGTGTATGAATAATTGATTCTCCTTGCTTGTATTCGTTACACTGTATTTTGCGGCACCATCTTGCAAATAGCCAACATCACCAACTTGTCCACCGCTTTCCGCATAGAAAGGTGTTTGATCCAAAACTACTTGGTACTCTTTTTTCCCTTTCCGTTCAACTTGACGATACTTCGTAATTCGAACTTCAGCTTCTAAAGTGTCGTAACCTAAGAATTTTGTTAAATCGCTTTCAACTAATACAATCCAGTCACTTTGATCTACTTGTTCTGCATTTCTTGACCGTTCTTTTTGTTCTTTCATTGCTTGGTTAAATCCAGCAATATCAACCTTCATTGATTTTTCAGATAGTATAAGTTGCGTAAGATCAAGAGGGAAACCGAAAGTGTCGTAGAGTTCGAATGCTTTTCGTCCATCAATAATGTCAGTGGAGGAGTTTTTAATCAATTCGTCAATTAGCTTTAAGCCTGTCGACAGGGTTTTAAAGAAACTGCTTTCCTCTTCTGTAATTACCTTAGCAACGAAATCGTGTTGTGCTTGTAATTCGGGAAATACTCCTTCAAACTGACTTTCCAATACAGGTAAGAGTTTCGCTAGGAATGGTTGCTCGAAACCGAGGTAGGTATAGCCATATCGCACAGCTCTGCGTAAAATACGACGAATTACATATCCTGCGCCATTACTTGCCGGTAGTTGTCCGTCAGCAATTGTAAAGGAAATCGCACGAATGTGGTCTGCTATTACCCGAAACGCAATGTCTCGTTGGGCATCTTGACCATATTTTTGTTCAGCAAGATTTTCTAAGGCTTCAATCAAGGGAGTAAATACGTCCGTGTCGTAATTGCTTGATTCATTTTGTAAAACCCGAACTAAACGCTCGAATCCCATGCCTGTATCCACATGCTTATTCGGTAATTTCACAAGAGAACCATCAGCTTTACGTTCGAACTCAATGAATACGTTATTCCATATTTCGATGACCTGATCATGGTCTTTATTCACCAAACTTGACCCTGGTACTTTCGCTCGTTCTTCCGCACTTCTCCCGTCATAATGAATCTCAGAGCTAGGGCCACAAGGTCCTGTATCGCCCATTTCCCAGAAATTATCTTTTTTATTGCCGTTGATAATTCGGTCTGCGGGTACAAATTGTTTCCATGTGTCAAAGGCCTCCTGATCGAAAGGTATACCTTCTTCCTCGCTTCCTTCAAAAACGGAGACGTACAAGCGACTTTTATCGATTTTGTATATTTCGGTCAGTAACTCCCATGCCCAGCTCAAGGCTTCTTTTTTGAAGTAATCGCCAAAGCTCCAGTTGCCTAACATCTCAAACATCGTATGATGATAACTATCTACACCTACTTCTTCTAAATCGTTGTGTTTCCCTGAAACACGCAAACATTTCTGCGTATCTGCTATGCGCGGATGGCTTACTGCCTTGTTGCCAAGGAAATAGTCCTTGAACTGATTCATGCCAGCGTTGGTAAACATCAAAGTGGGATCGTCCTTGACTACTATGGGGGCAGATGGGACAATTTTATGTTGTTTAGATTCAAAAAACTCCAAAAATGTCTGACGTATTTCCTTCGCTGTTTTCATGCCTGCTTTAACGATTTTTAATGAGCTAAGCTTAAATTTATTTAGCTATCTTTGGCATGATAGCTATCACTTTAAGTCTACAAAAATACGTTTTTATCTAGCTGTGAAAAAAGAAAAGTTCTATTATAATTTAAAAACCTTGCAATACGAAAAAGTAAAGGTTTCATGGACTACTCGGATTTTACGCTTTCTTGGATTTTTTTCTGCCGCTATCGTCACAGCATTCTTGATAACCATTATTGGTGGATCACTCTTTTCCTCTCCAAAGGAGAAGATGTTGATGCAGGAAAATAAGACCCAAAAAGAGCAATTGCAATACCTCAGTTCATCGATTGAAGAGCTTTCGACCATTGTTGAAAATTTGCAGGAGCGAGATAGAAATATTTATCGGGTAATTTTTGAAGCTGAACCTGTTTCTTCATCGGTTTGGAACTCAGGGGTTGGTGGAAGTGCCAGATATCAAGAACTTGCCAAATACAATACCGGTGAATTGATGGTAGATGTGAATATGAAGTTAGATGCCTTAAAGCGCAAAATGTATTGGCAATCGCAATCTTATGATGAAATTGCTGAATTGGTTCATAATAAGGAGGAAAAGTTGCAATCTTTGCCGGCGATTCAACCAGTTTCTAACAGTGACTTAAAACGGATGGCCTCAGGTTATGGATGGCGTATTGACCCTGTTTACGGGGTGAGTAAGTTTCATGCGGGAATGGACTTTACAGCACCTACGGGAACAGAAATCTATGCCACAGGAAAAGGCGTTGCGGTTAAAGTAAGTTATTCCACTGGGGGGTACGGTAATCGGGTGATTATTGATCATGGTTATGGTTACCAAACCTTGTATGCCCACTTGAGTGAGTTTGCTGTAAAACAAGGCGAGACAGTGCAACGCGGGCAGGTGATTGGCTATGTTGGGAATACAGGAAAGTCTGTAGGTCCTCATTTACACTATGAAGTGCATAAGAATGGAGAAAAAGTGAATCCCGTTTATTTTTATTACCAGGATTTAGATGATGAGCAATTTGAAGAAATGATTCGTTTATCTGAAAATACGGGTAGTTCTTTAGATTAATGTTTTAATCCTTTGCATTGTAAGTGTTAACTTAAGTTCCTGGAGTTGTGAATTGATTAGTTGAGTTTGCTAAGATGAAGCATTAAATTCGTTTGAATAAAAATGTTGATGCAACGGGAGTTTATTTGAGGTAGTTTAAATAACTTTATTAACCATTCTTATAAAACTGTTTGAATCATGCCGTATAAAGAGTTTAAAATTGAAAAGTTATATTATCCCATCGGAGAGGTGGCTATTATGTTTAACGTTTCAACATCCCTTTTACGGTATTGGGAAAAAGAATTTGATGTACTAAAACCGCGTAAAAACAAAAAAGGCAATCGCCTCTTTACGAAAAAAGATATTGAAAATCTCCAGCTAATTTACCACTTGGTAAAAGAGCGGGGATATACGCTTGAAGGTGCAAAACAACAACTTTCTGGTAACACGGACGACTTACTTAGTAAACAGAAAATTATAGATTCACTGCACAAGATTAAGGGATTTCTAGAACAAGTAAAGAGCGATTTGTGAGAAAAATTAGGAACAGAATTGCTCAAGTTCTTAGTTTTCTTTATCCCATTACCATTGAAACATATTCATCTACCATAAGTGGAGTTATTGAACTCACTTATGAGTATGGCAGGCTAGTTGTTAATACGTCAGAAGCGAATTATTCGCATGGTAGTTTACATAGGGTATTTCGTTTGGCAATGAAGCAAATGAAATTTATTGATCAACCCGCTAAGGTTTTAATTTTGGGTTTTGGTGCGGGAAGCATCGCTCATATTTTGATAAAAGAATATAAGTTGAATGTAGAAATATATGGAGTGGAATTAGATTCGGTTATGTTAGAAGTATATGATCAATACTTTAAGCTGGACACCAATCAGTTAACGCTGTACAATCAGGATGCGCTAAGTTTTTTGGAGCAGAATACATCGCTATATGATTATATATTCATCGACATATTCGACAACCTGGATGTTCCGGAAAACTTGTTGAATAAATCCTTTACTGAACTATTACAAAAACATAGTAGCGCTCGCACCCAAATAGCGATGAATACGATACTGACTGAAGATCATTTATTCGCAAAGGAGTGGAAAAGAAGTTTTGGTAAAATGGCGAGTACCTGCTTATTTGATGAAAGTAATTTGGTGTTGTTTGTACGTCCCAGTGCAGATTAACTTAGAATTATAGAGTTTTGTAACTATGCTAAAACCTTGATTTGAGATATAAAAAAAGCCTTCTCGAAAGAAGGCTTTAGTGACTCAGTAGGGAGTCGAACCCCAAACCTCTACAGCCGTAATGTAGTGCTCTATCCAATTGAGCTACTGAGCCATTTACCCAAAAGCGAGTAGGTGAAGACTCACCAACTTTTTGGGATTGCAAATTTAATTAAAGTTTTATTGCAATAAAAGCATTTTTTTCAAATGCTATCTATTTCCTGTATTTTTCTTCTTCAGGAGCCCATTGGCTGTGGATACCTCTGAATGTTCGGTCAAAGCGTATAAATCCTTTTTCTTTACTGAACGAAGTAACTAAGAACCAGGCTTTACCTACAATATGATCTTCAGGTACAAAACCCCAAAAACGAGAATCTTGCGAACGATGGCGGTTATCACCCATCATCCAATAATAATCCATAGTAAAGGTATATCCATCAGTTGGAACGCCATTAATGTAGGCCTCTCCATTCTTGATTTCTAAAGTGTTTCCTTCGTATACGCGAATACAGCGTTCATACAATAGATAGTTTTTCTTGTTCAAAGCGATTGTCATCCCTTTACTTGGAATAATAATTGGTCCATAATTATCTTGATTCCATGTAAAATCTTTATGATACGGGTAGAAAGTGTATTCACTTCCATTAAAGTCTGCTTCGGAATCAAAATGATAAATCTCAACACGGCTAACCTGACTTAAACCTTCCAATTCTTTGGCTTTCGATTTATTCGTATAAATTTCATATACATTGCCAGCGCCTGGTATTGCGTTAAATTCTGTGATATCCAAAGCATAGAAATCATCATTACTTAAGGGTTGATCCGCGTAAACTAAATACGTAAACTGGAGAAAATCAGGTTCATAAGCAGCTTGATCATTGATATATAAAACACCACTTTTTACTTCTAATTTATCTCCAGGAATTGCAACACATCGTTTGATGTAGTTTTCGCGTTTGTCTACAGGCCTTGCAATTACTGTATATTTATCTTTCACGAATTTTCTTGGATTGGGAATGCCCTCTGCTTCTGCTCGTCGAACTAAATCATAGTAGGGGAGCGCACTATCAAATTCGCGTGTGGTCGTATCATTTGCTGGGAAGTTAAATACTACCATATCATTCCTATCTATGGTTTCCAATGCAGGTAGACGCTTATATGGCAGTTTAATCCATTCGAGGTAAGATTTCCCGCCACCCAAAAACTGCGGAAAGCTGTGATGAACAAGCGGAAAGGCAAGAGGTGTATTAGGTATTCGACTTCCATAATGGAATTTGGATACTACCAATACGTCTCCAACGCGCAGTGTTCCTTCCATACTCGATGTTGGAATGGCGTATATCTCAAAGATGAAGGTTCGAATAAAATAGGCGGCCGCAATGGCAAAAATTATAGCATCGGCCCATTCGCGTATTTTTAGTTTTTTCGGTCGTTTAAAATTATCACGCTCGCCACCAACACCGTAATACTTTTCCTCATCTTTTTTACCCAGGTAAGGCAACCAAAACCAACCGAATAAAATAGCGATGGTGTGTTCCCAAAAATCATATCGGCGGTAACTGTCACTAGTTTCGCCGATAAGATGTGTGTATATAAACAGATTAAGAACCGGAACAAAACTTCCTACTACAAACCATTTGGGTTTATTGGTTAACTTAATCCAAGTTTTTATACGTAAATACGGAATAAATGCATGCCAGCCGGTTTCTCCAGCCTTTTCAAACCACAAATAGATACCGTACATGTATCCAATGAGCATTAGTAGTATAAGAATAAATATCATGGTTGATTTTATTTTTTAGCGTGGGTAAAAATACTATTTTTTGTAGCGTTAATTAACTCGTTTTCTTGACCAAGTAATCATATCAAAAGGAACTTACAAATTAAGCATATCATGCATCGTGTAGTATCCTTTTTTCTGATGTACCCATTCTGCCGCCAACACTGCACCAAGGGCAAATCCTTTGCGCGAAAATGCCGTATGACTTATACTAATTTTATCTTCTTCTGAAAGGTAATCAACTTTATGGGTGCCAGGTACTTTATCTTCTCTTTTAACCTTAATTAGGAGTTCACTTTTATCTCCTTTAACATTTTCTACCCATGCATTCTTACTGTCCAAGTTTTGCAATATAATTTCAGCCGTGCGGATCGCGGTTCCGCTTGGAGAATCCAATTTTTCTGTATGGTGAATTTCTTCCATTTCAACATGGTAGGCCGCTTGCCCATTCATGATTTTAGCTAAAAGTGCATTTATCTTGAAGAAAATATTCACTCCAATGCTAAAGTTAGGTGCATAGAACATCGTCGCGTTTTGGACTTGTAATTGGGCCTTCACTTTTTCCAAATCATGCAACCATCCAGTAGTACCGGATATAACAGGTACTTGCGCATTAAAACAAACAAAGTAATTTTCAATCGCACTTGATGGTTGTGTGAATTCAATGGCCACATCGCAAGACTTTAAATTGCTAATAGTCAAATCCTCATGATTCTCCTGATTAATTTTTAAATGAACTGTATGCCCCCTGTCTAAAAGAATCTGCTCAATGGTTTTACCCATTTTACCATATCCAATAATCGCAACTTTCATTCGCTTGGTTTATTTCTTACAAAGGTACATTTTTACGCTAAAGCTATTCATTCTTTTCATTCCACCACAGCAACTTCTGCCATTGTAGACACCAAATTTTAGGCTCACCACTACTTAAATTTTTGGACACATAGTTTGCGAATAATTGTAAAAAAAACTCAGGTAGAGGCCAATGGCTTGCGCTGATAAGTGAAACATGCTTTTTAAGTTTGGCGCGAAACATTGATATTTTGTACAAGCGCTTTAAATTTTGTACCGCTAATTTTTGCTTTCTTAAATATTCATTAGTTTTCTCCAAACCATCATGGCGAACAGGATTATCCATATGGACTATGGGAATACTTTTCGCTTCAGCCTGCAAGCCAAACAAGGTATCCTCATGTCCATATTGCTTCAGATTTTCATCAAACTTAATTTGTTCAAAAGTTGACTTGAAACAAGCAAAATTGCTGGTCATAAATGATGCATATGGTTTTGTTTGTCTTTCTTTCGCAGTTTTCGATTCTGCGGTTAAACCATATTTCCAATGTAAAATATACTCCTTGTTCTTTGGTGTCTTTTCTTGATAAATATGTCCGCCAACGAGTATCGTATTATTCATGGCGCCATTTAAATATTGTTCAATGTAATCATCGGAAACTATGCTTACATCGCCATCCATAATAATACAAAACTCGTATTTAGCCATTTCAACGAGTTTATTGCGAATGGCCGCTCGTCCAATATTTTCACTTAGCACTTCGTATTCCACATTTGCTAAGCGATTGACCTTCCTGTTTAAATAGGATATACTTAAATCAGAGCAGTCGTCGATAAACAGTATTTGGAATTTAGTTGATAAGCGAGAAGCTTGCTTATGCAAGGTATTACATAGTCTTTCAATGGATTGATTATAAACGGGTATAAGGATGGAAAAATCCATAGTTTATATTGACATACTCATCGTTTCATCTTCTTTCAGCACGCCATCTACACATTTAATTATTCTGCCCGGATACTTCTCAATAATGGTATAGTTATGCGTAGCCATCAGAACTGCCGTATTCAAGTCTTTATTAATCGTAAAAAGCAAATTCATGATGATGTCAGATGTTTCAGGATCCAGATTTCCTGTAGGTTCATCAGCCAAAATTAAAGGTGGGTGATTGAGTAAAGCTCGAGCGATAACTACCCGCTGTTGTTCTCCACCAGACAATTCATGAGGCATTTTGTAGTGCTTCGTATTTAAGCCAACCTGATTAAGTACTTCTTCAATTCGTACTTTGATCTTTTTTTTATCCGTCCAGCCAGTAGCTTCAAGAACAAAAGAAAGATTTTCAAAAACACTTCGATCCATAAGCAATTCGAAGTCCTGAAAAACGATACCAATTCCTCGACGCAAAAAAGGAATCTGTTTATCCTTAAGTTGGATTAAATCAAATTCATTGATGTAACCTTCTCCTGCAGTCAAGGGAATGTCAGCGTAAAGCGTTTTAAGCAAGGAACTTTTGCCACTTCCGGTTTTACCGATTAAATAAACGAATTCACCGGGATTTACATTGAGATTAACTCCATTTAAAATCAGGGCATCTTCCTGATATATGTTCGCATTCGCTAATGAGATTACCGGTTTGGATTCTATAGATTGCTGTTCTTCGCTCATTTGCACTAGTTTAGCTTAATATTTTCCTTGAGGAACGCCAAATATTCGCGCAAAATTGCTGCACTTTCTTCACCTGGCGTAATAATTTCTAAAATAGCACTTTCTTCGTCATCTGTGATAAAGGCCTTAAAAGTACTTTTCAACTCTTCTTCATTGGTTGACCTATAATAGTTACATCCATACATCTTAGCAAGATGCTCAAAATGATAGTTGTGCTTAGTGGTAAAAAACTCTTCCAATTCTTCGAGTTTGTCTGGACCAGGAATGATTTTGAAAATGTTTCCTCCTTGATTGTTGACAATAATAAGTTTGAAATTTGATTGGAGGTATTTATTCATAAGGGCATTAGAATCATACAAGGCACCTACATCACCGCTGATGCAGATACATTGTTTTTTTCGTTTGGCAATGCTCGCACCTACAGCAGTGCTCAACACACCATCTATACCACTAACTCCTCGGTTAGAATTAATGGCAACACCTTTATACTCCGGTATGTGAATCAAATTAGCATAGCGGACTGGCGTACTATTTCCTAATTGTAGCAGGCTTTCTTCGGGAAGCTGATTAATCAGATAATCGTAGACTTTAAAATCTGTATATGGCGTGCGACTCAAAAAAATAGCCAGCAAATTTCTGGTTTGTTTATTTAATGATCGCCAATCTTCTCGATATGCACTTTGCTGTCTTTGATCGAAACTTAGCATGAATTCAAAAAATGATTCGGCATCATGTTGAATAACTTTTGATAAGCCCTGGAAAATATCCCAATGTTCGAAAGACCGCGTAATATGCCAATGATTCACTCCTGTTTGCTTACGCAACCAAAATTTTAACTTTTTAGAAACAACACCAGCACCAATTGTTATAACTAAATCGGGTACATATTTCAATGATTTGAGCGCTTGAATAACCTCAATATTCGCATCAATTTGGTCAACAAAATATTCACCATAAACATTGCTTATGGATTCCTTTAAAACAACAACATTGTCGTGTTCACTTAAACGCTGCAAAACTTGTTGCAATCCTGTATCTTTTTCTTTAAAGCCACCAACAACTATCATAATTTTTTGACAGTTGCGCCATTCTCGAGCTAGTTCTTTTATGGCAGCTCCATCTAAGGAGTACACAGGCTTTGGAAAATCTATATTTTTCAGCGTTCGGGTAGTGAATTCTTCTAATTCATACAGGGGTTCTCTTAAAGGGATATTTACATGAACAGGTCCAAAATCAGGATACAGACATGTGTTTAGTGCTTCTGCAACGAGTCGATCACAATACCACAGATCTTTATCTGATACAACCTGAACGGGGAGTTGATAAGACTTCTTGATATAATTGCGATAAACCTCATTTTGGTTGATACTTTGATTCTCTCCCTGATCGATCCATTCATTTGGTCGGTCAGCACTTAAAACCAATAAAGGGATCTTTTGATAATACGCTTCCGCAAGGGCGGGAGCGTAGTTTAGCATAGCTGAACCTGAAGTACAAATTAAGGCGACAACTTGCTTAGTTTGTTGTGCTATTCCTAAAGCTACAAAAGCAGCACTGCGTTCGTCGATAATTGATAAGCAGTTTATTCCTTCCATGCGGTTAAAGGCGATAATCAGGGGAGCGCAACGCGAACCTGGCGAAATGACTGCGTATGCTACTCCTTTCGCTTGACAAATGGCTGCTAAATGCTGGATATGTTTTTTATTGGTATTCACTTGGTTGCAAAAATAGCGCAATTAATTTAGTCTAACATCTACTTAAGTGCCTTATGACCCAAATCGTTTAGATTTTAAATAATTTTTGATACTGCTGTACGGATAAGGTCATTAACCATTGCGTTAATCCTTGATTTGCCGAAATTTCTTTGTAAGCCTTCCAAGCTTTTTGATAGTCCTGAGATTCTATATCCTCTCTTCGGATTATCACAGGAAGGAAGTCATGTTTAACCAAAATGAAATTTGTAAATAGGTTAGCTATTTGCAGATTACCGTTCTCGAAAGTTTGCTCATGCAGAAGGAATGATCGAGCATCACTTGCCAAGATAAGCGGATGTTTCTCATGCCAGTTTTGCTGCAACTCCCTGAAAAAACTCGACCACTTTTCGTTGTCAACAGCTTGTTTGTTATTCAGTTTCCCCGGTGAAACTGTTGAGTGACCACTAAACATGCGTGAATGAAAATTAGCTAATTCATCGAAAGACTTTATGGTGTCCATCCCAGAAAAATCTTGAATAAGATTAAAATGGTTCATCACTTCAAAATGTTCTTGGAGAGACTTGCCAGGGATTGTTAATCCTTGTTCAATAATTTGTTTTACTTCAAGAGCAGATAAGGTGTTTCCCCCGAGATGGATGTTGTGAGCGATACTCGATATCCAAAATTCTTTGGCTAGCCTTGATTTCTTGTCGCTCGTTAGTTTTGTAAATTTTGCATGAAATTTATCTAAGCGTTTCGTGGAGAAAGTAATCGCTTTTTCTTTCGATTTTACGCTTGGTTTAACGATTCGTGTGAGTTCATCCTGAACCAGTGCGATAGCCTTCAAACTCGTTTCGTCGTAACTCAAATACTTGAGCATAAACTCTTTAAAATACAACACCAAGAGTTCTTGATAAGGGATTTCTAATATTCTTGAGAGTGCTTTAACTTGAGCTTTTGTAGGCAGCCGTTTATTGTTTTCATATTTGCTAATCAAGGCTTGATCAATCTTCAATGACTTAGCTAAGTCAACTGATCGTATTTTTAGCGCTTTCCGTTTAGCTTTGAGTACTTGGGCAAGTGATTCCATGAATTATGACAAAAATAGTCATTCAATCAATTTCTTAGCCCTTAGTTCAAAATATTTTTCATGGTTTCGGCTTTCGCTGCGGTTTCTTGCCATTCACTGTATGGGTTAGAATCTTTCGTGATTCCTGCACCTACAAAAATATCGATATGCTTCTTTGCAATGCGCATACATCGCAGGTTAACATAGTAAGAAGCATCACTTTCCTTCAAGCCGAGGTATCCGGTATACAATGCCCGTTGATTGTTTTCCTTATCCTTAATAATTTGTTGGGCAGTTGCCATAGGAATTCCACATACAGCAGGTGTCGGATGTAAAGCCTTCAAGGCTTTCGGAGAAGCCTCAAACTGAATATCAGTTTTCAGGTGTTTTAAATGACCAGCTTTTACTTCACATACTTCACTTAGCCTTATGAGTGGAATATTTTCACGAGCTAACTGATTCTTGATGTATTCAGTTACAATCGATTGTTCTTCATATTCTTTGTCTGTCCATGGGGATATGTCAGTACTTGGTTTCGTGCCAGCCAAAGACATGGTATAAGCTTTATTTCCGTTTGTTTTTAGCAGTAATTCGGGTGTGGCCCCCATCCACATGCCTGCAGGTGTATGGGCTAGATAGCTATACGCTTTGGGGTATTTCGAACACATCTTAACAAAGGTATTAAAGGGATTGAAATCATCTGGCTTTTCAGCTTTTATCAGGCGAGCTGCAACGCATTTAGTGATTTCACCTCTACTTATACATTTTTGTATGAAGTCCACATAACTTTCAAAATCTGTTTGGTTCATGTATAAAGAAGCAGTTTGTATAGTAGCGGAGGGCTTTTCTACGGATTCATTTGGAAGGGGATAGCTTGACCAGTCGTCGGCATCTAGAAGAAAGCCATTTAAACGCAATTCATCTCCATGAAATGGCTGAAAGACGTATGTTTTATCGCCCTTGTCATCTGCTATGAAGCTATATACATACGATTCATCAGGATATCTGAATAAGACAAAATGTCTATTCAATCGCAGCAAATGCTCAATGCCTTTTCTTATTTTATCTAAATCGGATGATTGTTGCTCCATTACCGCCTTTCTTTTCCTCTTCGTATTGCCAAGATTCGATATTTGATCGATATTCTTTTATCAATTGTTGTAATTGTCGCCTTAAGGCTCCAGAACCTTTACCATGGATAATTTTAATCTCATCTATGTTGTTGTAAAGCGCTTGATCAAAATATTGTTCAATAATCGGACGAGCTTCCTCTTGCATTAAGCCCCGAATATCGAAAATAGTTTCAACTTCTACATTTGCACGCTTGGGTTTAGTTGAATGTTGCTTTTTGTCTTGCTTTATAATTTTTTGCAGCTTCTTCAAAGAAATGCTTGTCTTCAATCCTCGTACAGCGACTATGGCCTGATTACCGCGCATTTCAATAATTTCACCTTCACTTTCCGACTCGCCAATAAGCACAATGTCACCTACTTTAAAATCGCGATTCGCTGTTTTTTGTGTTTTTTCTAAAACACCTTCTTTTTTTGCCAGTATTTCTTTTTTATGACTAACGAACTCTTTTGCCTTCTGGGCAGCAACCTCTTTACTTTTCGCTTTATTTATATCATTCAGTATTTCATTCACTCGAGCTTCAATAGCTTCATTCTTTCCTCGTTCGATTGCAATCAATTGTTCTCTAAGTTCTTGCTGTCTTTCTTGAATTTGAGCATTTAATTTTTCGAACTTTCGAGTGGATTCTTTCAGCTTGGTATTTTCTTTTTTAATATTACTATTTTCTCTTTCCAACTGTTTACGTTCTTTTTCTACTTTGGCAATGAGCTCTTCAAACTTGAGATCAGAATAATCTACATAAGATTTTGCCTCCTCAATAATTTCATGCGGTAATCCACTTTTTTCTGCGATTGCAAAAGTGTATGAACTTCCTGGCTTACCTGTTTGTAATTGATAGCTTGGACTCAGATTTACCTCATTGAAAACCATAGCAGCATTGACAAATCGCTGATCTTGCTCGGCAACCTTTTTTAAATTGGAATAGTGTGTAGTTAACACGCCAAACGCTTTTGTTTTGGCTAAGTTTAACATGATAGCTTCCGCCATAGCTGCTCCCAATCTAGGATCTGTTCCAGTTCCAAACTCATCAATAAGATACAATGTTTTTGCATCTGCGTATTTCAAATAGTACTTCATTAAGAAGAGGTGCGAACTGTAGGTACTCAATTCATCTTCTATGGATTGTTTATCACCTAGGTCAGCAAACAACTTTTTGAACAAGGTAACTTTTGAATTCTCATCGCAGGGAATGAGCAAGCCAAACTGCACCATGAGCTGCATTAAGCCAATAGCCTTCAGGCAAACCGATTTTCCTCCAGCATTTGGCCCACTAATCAGTAAGATATGATGCTGCGCGTCCAGTTCAACATTAAAAGGAACAGTGGTTTTTTTTAACTCTTTATTCTTTAGAAATAATAAGGGGTGAAAGGCTTCTTTATACTGTATTTGGCTCTTATCATTCAAGGTGGGCATATTGGCTTCCATAGCAGATGCTAAGAGCGCTTTACTTCGTATTAAATCATAACTGGCAAGCAACTCTTGATAGGCTTTTAGCGTTGGGATGGTTTCGGCAATATTAGCACTCAATTGTTTGAGGATACGATATATTTCTCGTTTTTCTTCTCGCTCTAATTCAAACAATTCATTGTTTAACAATACCGTTTCTTGAGGTTCGATGTAACTGGTTTTGCCTGAATCGGACTCATCGTGAATAATTCCATTAACGCTTCGTTTATTTTCCGCTTGGATGGACAAAACTCTCCTTCCATTTCGAATACTTTCCTCTGTTTCGGCCAGTTTATTCTCACTTTTTAATGCGCTTAAAATACGGCTAAATACTACCTGAATGGCCCGCGATTTTCCTGCGATATCTTTTCGAATTTTAACTAAGTCTGGAGAAGCGTCACTGCGCACATTTCCTTCTTCATCAATCAATTTGTCAATAAACTTCGGTATTGACTTATCAATGCTTATTAAGGCAATATTCTTTTTAAGCGTAGCATACTCATCGGGATGTTTTTTGAAAAAGTCATCGATAGCCTCAACGGTTAAAGCCATAGTCATAATCTTTCTAAACTGCTTGCCTTCAATTACATTATTGATAATCGCTAGAGATTTTAACTCAGCACTAATGTCATGGTAGTTTTGAGCGGGAAATTTTTGATTGTTTTCTATGGCGTCTTTCATTTCAAGCACTTGGCGTAAAATGAAATTGAGTTCATCGGTGTGGGTGGAAAAACCATTGGCTTGTAGGGCTTGGCGACCTAAATCACTCAGGCATGCATTATCCAACCATTCTCTTATTTTATCAAACTCGAGAGCACTTTCCGAGTCCTCTGGAAATATGGAAATACCGTAAGTCACGCTTTACGACATTATGTATTCAGCATCTTTGTCTGCTGTAAATCGCATTAAGAAATCAATTCCTTTTTTTATCGGAAGATTTTCATACACAATTTTGTACAAAATCTCGGCCAGAGGGGCTCTATATCCGTACTTTTGAAGGGCACGGACAATTTGAAGTGTTTTAATTCCTTCTGCAACTTCTCCTATGGATTCTATAATCTCATCAAGTTTTTTACCTTCTGCTAACATTAGACCAACCCGATAGTTTCGACTTTTTGGGCTATTGCAGGTAGCAATCAAATCGCCAATTCCAGCCAATCCTAAAAATGCTTTTTCACTAGCACCTAAAGCTTTGGCGATGAAAATAAGCTCTGCCATTCCTCTTGTAATCAATAGGGCTCGTGCATTTTCTCCGTAACCTAATCCGGTGAGCATCCCAGAGGCAATGGCAATATAGTTTTTAAGCACGCCGGCTAATTCTACGCCGAGTAATTCATTTGAACCATAAACCTGGAAGCGACTACTTTTTAAGGCCTGTTGCCCCATTTCTATGACTTCATTAAAGCTACTCGCTATAACTGTAGCCGCTGGTTGATTTTCAGCAAGTTCTGAAGCTAAGTTTGGTCCAGCAAGACAACCAACTCTCAGAACGCCTGTTTTAATGGTAATTAACTCTGACATGGTATAAACCTCTTCCTTTTTTAAGGAAACATCAGAAGTGATTTTTTTCGGCGTATACAAACCCTTGGTTCCGTGAATGAGAACATGCGAAGGTCTTAAATAAGGAGCTAACTCTTCCAGCATTTCAACGAAATTATCAGAAGGTAGAATAGGGAAAAGAAGGTAGCACTCATCCGCTATTTCTTTGAGGTCGTTAGTCGCTACTACTCGTTCATCCATCGAGTATGACTTCAACGTATGTTTGGTGTTAATTTCACTTTTTTGATCTTCTGACCGCACATACAAGAGCACATCACCGTTTTGCGCTAATAAATTAGCCACAGCAATACCAAAGCTACCCGCTCCAATTACACCATATTTAGGAGAAATGTTGTTCGAGTCCATACCCTAGTAATCTATTGTGATAAAAATACAAGACTTTCATATCCTGTGTAATAATATTTCCATTCGTATTCTTCACCAAGGGCATACTTGGATGATAAACACCTAAGTTCTTTAGACCATGATTGATAGTATCCTCATTATCTCCTTTGATTCTATCGTGCAAACGCAACTTGCCTTCTGCAAACAAATCAATAATTTTTTCTTTGATGATATTGAATTCGACTTTAAATTCTTCAAAGTCGATTTCTATTTCATCGACCGGGACTCTGAGCAATTGATACAAGTCCAGATTTTTAAACTCTTTTTGGATCATTTCAAATGCTACGAAGGACACTAAATGACTACTTAAAACAGTGTTTGCTGTTAAAAATTGCTTGACAATTTTATCCCCCAAAATGCTTGTATATACTTGGTCGCGTTGCTTGTCTTCCGTCATTACCCCATTGCGCGTGAAGTAATCTTTTATACTTACTGCTTGACCTATATTGTTGATACTGTTGCCTTCAAAATTCACCTCATTTCCCACTACATCCATTGGATTACCAAAGGAAATCGTCATGCCTGGATTAGCTGTAATCACCTTAAATATCAACTTGAGCAATTTATAAGAAGTACTGAAGTCATTTCGCTCTGCAATGAATTGTTCTTTCCCTTCATACGAAAGATGTTGATCGATCAAGGATGCTGCTTCAATCACAAAGTGATAGTTCAATACAACCGGCACAATGTAGATTTTTTTTGCGGTATCCTCTTGGAAGCTTAACAGGTTTTGCCGCTGAGCTTCCAAGGCTGTGCCCAGCAATCCTAGTTTCAGTTTTTTCTCAATTTGTCCTGATCGACTTCTGGTTCCTCCAGGAAAAAACAAAGAATGAGCACCACGGGTAATGGCTACGGTGCTGTAATTTTTCAATAGCTCCAAATAAGGTTTATTTTTTCGTCGCCTATCGAGTTTATAGGCACCTAAATCATTCAGCCATCTCGATAGAATTCCTATGGTAAATAAGTTGATTCCTGCACCATAAGTCATTGCAGGTAAACCAATAATGTCGATAACTAAACCAATAGTAGGAGAGTCAATATTACTAAAATGGGTAGGAACTACGATTACAGTACCTTTTTTTGCTAGATTTCTGATATGGTCAATCGGGCCAGAAATGTTAAACTTATCGTAAATCGTTTTTTTGCTATTAAAGAGAAAACGAAACTTATTACCCGGAGAGGCATTCATCAAACGACTAAATAGAAAGGGTAGAGCACGCCTTGCGATACTATATTTCTTAATGTCGAAGTTTGCAACTATTTCATTCGCGTAAAAATCAAGAATGGATTGGAGGATTTTTTTGTCGGTCTTATACTTCTTCTTATCATCTTCGATTTTATCACTAAGGAGAATTTGTCGTTTGATCTCGCTCCAGAAGATCCTTTCCTCGGGTGTATCACTTTTCCATGGTTCTTTGGTGAGTCGATTCTTTTCTTGATATAAAACGCTCTTTAATTCACTATGTAATTTATCAGCGCTATCGTAGGATTCGAGTAAACTATCAACAGTCTTAGAAATGGTTTCTGAGAGAAATGATTCTTTGTCCTGACTGAGCTTGTAAATCGGCCATTCAGCTATCTCTGGGATAACCGGATCTAATCGATTTTTAACTTTTTGGTGTTCGTCCATGTAGCCTTATAATTCACCAAAGTTAAAATAAAATACAAATAGCACCTAAGCTTCTAAGTATTCTTGGTAATTAACTTAAAACCTTGGCCATGGATATTGACTATTTCTAGTTGTTCGTCATCTTTTAAGTATTTTCGAAGTTTCGTAATGTAAACATCCATACTTCTTCCTGTAAAATAATTGTCATTACCCCAAATTGATTTCAAGGCAACATCCCGGTCAACGATTTTATTTATATTATGAGCTAACAACTTCAGTAGTTCGGCTTCTTTCGTAGTTAACTTGGTAATTGTATCCCCAAGTTTTAAAGATCGTTCATTATCTACGTAAGTATAATTGCCAATGGTGAATTCATCTTGTTGATCACTTGGTAGCATCGCACTATTCACTCGACGCATAACCGCATCAATGCGGAGTTGAAGCTCTTCAAAACTAAATGGCTTGGTTATATAGTCGTCTGCACCTAGTTTGAAGCCCTCTAATTTATCTTCCTTCATCGACTTAGCCGTGAGGAATATAATGGGCATTTGCGGCGCAACTTTTTTTATTTCCTTTGCGAGCGTAAAACCATCTTTCAAGGGCATCATGACATCCAAAATACAAATGTCGAAATCATCCTTGTTGAATGCTTTCCAAGCTTGCTCTCCATCTGTATAGAGCTCAACATAGTTGTTCTCCATTTCAAGAGAGTCTTTTAACACAGTACCCAAATTAGGGTCATCCTCGGCAAGTAAGATATTGTTTTTATGCTCTTTCATATACTGATTTTATTTGTTAGTGGTAATTTAACGAGAAAGCTTGTGTACTTATTGAGTTCAGATTTAACACTAATTTCCCCTTTGTGCGCCTCAACGATGGTTTTGACATAACTTAAGCCCAAGCCAAAGCCTTTCACATTATGAATGTTTCCAGTTGAAACTCGATAGAATTTAGTGAAAATTTTCTTCTGATCAGCACTTGACATCCCGATACCGTTATCCGTAATTTCCACACATAACAAGTCTTTTTGGACAAAGGTGCGAAGTGCAATCTCGAGCGGAACTTCACGCCTATATTTTATGGCATTATCGAGAAGATTAGAAAATACGGAAATGATATGTCCCTGGTCTGCTCGAATATCTGAGCGAGAAGCTTCAAAGGAGGTACTTACGCTGGTATTTGCATCATCGAATCGGAGTTTAAACTCTGTCAGTAAATCGCGCAAGACGACGTGCACATCGACCATGTCTTTACTTAGCTTCAAATTTTCTTTATCTAGCTGCGCAATTTGCAAAACCCGCTCGATATGCGTGCCGAGGCGTTTGTTTTCAACCCCAATGATGTTGTTGTAATTCTTTACTTTGGCCGCATCCTCTCTCACACGTTCCTTATTCAGCATTTGATTCGCCAAAGAAATAGTTGCAACGGGTGTTTTCAGCTCGTGGGTCATATTATTGATAAAGTCAGTTTTCAAGGCTGACAATTTCTTCTGTTTGAGTATAATGAATATACTAGCGCCGAACGAAGCCGCTATGAGTATAATAAACAAGAAAGAAGAACTAAGCAATTTACTATTGGATTGAAGTAAAAAACTTCTCTTTTTGGGAAAGTCAACCAATAGAATGGCATGTTCCCCGGAAAAGGGGCTAGGATGTATCGATGTGCTATACGCTTGATGCTGAGCAGATAAAGGTTTTTTATCGAAAGAACTGAATAGTGGCCTAAAGCTATACCCGTCAAGCAGGGCGAACTCGAATGGTGTGTTAATTTCCATTCTATCCAATTCGTACTGCAAGTAATTAAAGATTTGTGCGGAATCAAAAATTGGTTTTGCGGCATTCCCGTACAGAAAGCGCATGGTCATGTCCTCGATGAGATTGTTATAGCCATTTAGAAGTCCACCAGTTAACTCGCTTTCAATCTCTGGGCCGAGATTTGCTAATTTTACTAAGCTATCGATTTCGTTAAAGCTGGAGCCTGAAAAGGAGTACAATTCGCCTGCTTTATCTATATCCAATACGACTTGTCCATTGAGGTATTGGAGGCTAAGGCCGCAATTGCCATTTATGCTTTGCACTTGCTCATAAATCGTTTCTAAGTTGGGCCGGCTCAGGGTTTGATACGCTTGTTGTTCCTCTATCTTAATCGCTACGCGAACAAGAGCTTCATTAATGTATTGATTGAAAATTTGACTTTGAATAACCAGTCCACGCTTGATATATATCGACTGCACATAAACTAAGCCCATAAGCGCTATACTTAGTACGCCAATTATAGCTGTGATATGCCATTTTTTCACTGCTCAAATATAGTGGAGAAACTTGGTACGTGTCTGTACTTAACAGAATTTAACCCAAGCTCGGTAAGAAAGGAAAATCCGTCAGCTGTATGCATCAGAATAATACTTATTGTTGATGGGTTTCGAATAATATTAATTAAATTGTGATACGCAGTATAGCTACCTAAGCTGATTAAGTTTATTTAAAAAAATACTAATATTTATGCAGAAATTTTTACTTCTAATTCTTTTGATCATTTCCTCTCAAGGATATTCACAACCCAACAATGGAGCGATAAAAACAAAAGACGGTTTTTTACTTTATTTCAATGACGGACAAAATAGTCACACATTGGATTTGATAGGCGATATTGACATTAGTAATTTTCCGCATATAAAAAAAGACTCGGAGTGGTTTCAGTTTTACATTGCGAACAAATCCGAATTTGAAACGAGCAGCGGGTCAACGCTAGAAAATTATATGCGGTGGGAGTTAGACTACTTTGAAGAGCAGTTGGGACAAGAACTTCAGTTTGAGCGTAAAGCATGTGTGATAGGGGATCTCCGCGCAAATTTTTGGCATTTCAATCATCCCGCAGTTTCAATTCAAGATATGGCAACTGCTATAAAAACCACTTACTTTTTAGATGCAGTGTATGCAGGACTTATATATCGATTTTCATATGCTTCGATTAGTGGAGACGATACGCAGGCATTTCAAGTTTTAAGCGAAATTGCTCGTAATCTAAATTTTTATGAAAATGGTCTTGACGTAGAGAAGCTTCAGTCTAATATCATACTGGGCAAAAATTATTACCAGGACTAAATCAAAAGGTATGGTTGGTGAACAAGTGAGATTAAAAAAAATAAAATTTATATTAGCATAGGGTATATAAACGTTGGCAAACATTATGAAATACAATAATTTACAAAAACAATTATCTATGAATAAAATTATCAAAACAATAAGTATTGTATCATTCCTTTTAATTACCCTAATTTCTGCAGTACACGGTCAAACAACAGAGGAACAAAAAGAAGCGATGGAGCATAATCAAGAAATCTATGAAAGTATGCTGGAAGCTGAATTGGAGGATGGATTCTCAATTTTTAATTCTACAAATTTGAAAATTAGTTTCACGTGTTTCTTCGAGTATGAAAATTTCACAGATGAACTTGAGCCATACAATCCTCAAAAAGAAAATTTTGAAGATATCACTGGTAAGTCTGGAATTGGTTATGGTTTAAAGGATAGAAAGCAATACTTAAATATACCCGAATATATTGAGTTCAAGCCAACCCCTGATTCAAAACCTGAACGGGTACAAATAGATGGATGGGGTTTTTATACGTGTTATGTATTTTACATTTCAGAGGGACAACTTAAACTTGGAAAACATAATAACTAAATCAAATATTTGCTAACAATAAATAAACTGCATTAAAACGCAGTTTATTCGCACCGTTAGTGCAAGTTTTAGTCTTGTTTTAGCTTAATATTTCTAATTTTAAAACAGTAATGTTTGGCTTAATGCCGAAGAGGCCCATGAACTATACAATCAACAACATAATACTTGGTTTCTTTTTAATTTTATTCTTGCTGTCTTGTGACAGTCGTAGCATAGAGAAAACTATTTCTTTTTATCATTGGAAGTCAAAAGCAGTATTTCCGGAATCATACAATAATGCTATACAAAAGTCAAGTACCAATAAAATTTATATGCATTTTTTTGATGTAGTAAGCGCAAAAGAATCATCTTGGGAAAATGATGGAGTATTTCCAACATATGTTTTAAAAAGTGTTTCATCAGAATATCAAAAATTTGACATTGTACCTGTGGTGTACATTACCAATAAAGTCTTTAAGACGAATAATTTAGATATTGAAAACTTATCGGAAAGAATAGGGATGTTAATTAATCAGATAAGCATGAAGCAGTTCGGGAGAGAAATTAATCATATTCAAATTGATTGTGACTGGACATCGAGTACGAAGTTCGCGTATTTTGAATTTTTGAGGCACCTCGATAAGTCATTTGAAATTGATGTAACCATCCGATTGCACCAAATAAAGTATCAGGAGAAAACAGGAGTACCACCTGTAAGCAGTGGAACTCTAATGTTGTATAATGTTGGTGATTTAAAGAATCAAAATCAAAATTCGACCTTAGAGAGTGAAATCGTTGAGAATTATATTTATGATTATACCGAATATCCTCGTCCTTTAAATTTAGCATTGCCATTGTTCTCCCAGACCGTTGTTACAAACAACAGGAATGAGATAAAACTTATCAATACAGCGGAAAGAGAAATGTTAGAAAATGATAGTCATTTTAGAAAAATTGATAACATCAACTTTAAAGTTGTAAAAGACACGCTATATAGGGGTTTTTTTCTTTACGAAGGTTACAACTTAAAGTTAGAAGAAATTTCAGTAGACGAAATTTTAGCTTCTTATAGAATTATCGAAGAAAGCAATTTGAATGTCAATGAGATCATTTTTTATCACCTCCATGAGGATGCAATACTTGGTGATGAGTTAACCCGAATAATCGATGATTTATGAAGAAACTTACAGGTGTATTATTAGTACTATTCACAACTAATTTATACGCAGGATGGGATGGGTATGATGGGTGGAGCTTCTATAGTTTGTTCAAACAGACGAATATCTCTGCAGAGGAATACTATCCGTTTTTAAGAGAAGATTACTCAAGCTATTATGGCGAATCTTATTATTCAAAACATAAATTTCCTAATCATCAAGGAAATATTTTGGCATGGAGTGCATTACTCCAAAACTGGAGTTTAGATGATATAGAGAGGGCTATTTATTATCCCAATGATTTCAGCTGGCAAAACAAAACGCAAGCCATAGAGCGAAGAGCGAAAAAGTATATCACTTTTGCTATCAAATGCAGTAATACTTTAGCCTTTAGAAACGATTTGAATTCTTGGAACTATGATGAGATCTTAAGAAAGGAGAGGCCTAACACCGATAAACTATTGATTGATGGATATAATTTTTTAAATAGCGAGAATAATCAGCAGCTACAGGCACGTTATTATTATCAAATAATCCGAATTCTTCATTATGCCGAGATGCACAAAGAAGCAATAGAGCTCTTTGATGAAAAAATTTATAATAAATTCCCTAAAGACGAAATATATTATTACACCTTGGATCATATCGCGGGATGCTATTTCTCTTTGGGTGATTATGACAAATCTGCCTGTTTATTCGCAGAAGTTTTTAGTAATAGTTTGGATAGAAAAAAATCTGCCTTTGAAAGTTATAATTTGTGCACAAACAAAAATGCTGATGGTTACGCACAAGTTAAGGGAATTGAGGATGAAAAGAACCTTTTGGTGCTTAAAAGTCTGCGCAATTTTGCAGATGAGGACATTAACATAAGAAAGTTAATTGAATTGGATGCAAATGACAATAAAGTTGAATTGCTTTTTATGCGTGCATTAAACAATGTTGAAAGAAAAGTATGGCCAAAAAACATTGGTTTTGGTGATGAAACGCTCCCTTTTTTAGAGGATGAATTTATGCGTAGAAAACTTTTTTCGATAGCCGAAAAACAAATACAGAACGAGCGTGTAACAAACAAAGATTTTTGGCGCTTATCAAAATCATATTTGTCCTTCATTTCAAATAATCTTAAATCTGCAACAGATGAATTAGAGAAAGTAAGCACATTCCCTGAGCAAAAAGCTTCGTTGTCCATGTTGTATGAGGTGTTTAGTTGGAACGAGCTGTCAGAGAGCAATGAGAACTACCTATATTCGATATTAAAATCCTTACCTGCTAATGAAAATTGGATCGGAGACCCTGATAATGATTTGCGAAATATAATTCTCGATAGAGTAGCCCATATATATTATAAAAACAATCATCTTGCCAAAGCATTTTTAACTCATAATCCCCTTGACCATGTAAAAAATATTCACTCATTAGAACTACTCAATGACCTAGAGAAACTTTACTATAAATTAAAAAAATCAAATTACGAGAACCACCTGATTTATCAGAAAAAGGCGAATCAAAATTATATCGATTATATCAATCAACAAAAAGGTATTTATTATCTATACGAGCAAGAGCCAGCAGTGGCCTTAGTGTATTTTGATAAAATTACAAACCTCAAAGAGCGCAAACTTATTCCGAATACTATTTTCAGTAATAGTATTATGGAATGTTTCAGTTGTAGCGTTGATGATGTGATGGATAATGAAGTTTATAAGGCAGAAGTATTTTCATTTATAAAAAAAGATTTTACGAGAAAAGAATTAGCTGTCTATTTGATTAAACTAATAGAACTCACATCGAATAAAAGTCAATGGAAGGTAAAACTGGCGAACTATTTATTAGCAAATTATTACTACAATATTTCGAATACCGGCTACTACAGAGGTTTGTTAACTGAAAATACGAATTTGGTGAGTGGCATATTCATTAGCAACGCAAAAACAAGTAAAGAATACATATCGGAAAAATCTGGATATAATCTTAAAGATATTTCTGGGAATAACAAACTTCAAAAACACTATTTTAAACTCAGTAATGTGGCGTTAAAGTATTATCAGCATGTGATAGATCATTCAACAGATAAAGAACTGAATGCAAGATGTACCTTCTTAATGGCAAAATGCGAGCTAAACGAGTTTTATAATAGTGGGAGTGAGGATACTTTTGATTTGGTATATAAATACAAAAGTTGGAATGATAATGAATACAGCGCTAAAGTGCAATTACCCAAAAGTAGAAGCTACAGCTTATTAAAAGAAAAATACACGGATACTGAATTTTACAAAATGATTATCAAAGAATGTAGTTATTTTCGGTACTACAGTAATAATTATTAGCAGTGAAAGATCGAAAGCCTCACAATGTATCACTTCGGTTTTGAATTATGGGAATCCAATGACCATACAAGGAGAATAAATGGATACAATATTTTGGATTTGTGTTAAAATCATGCAAATCATGAGCGATATGCTTGGTATAACCTACCAGCAGTTAAATGTTATACTTTTTGTAATTCTTCATCCAGCCATCACCATATTTTTGTTTTTCAAGCTTCGAAAGTATAAACGACTTTGTAAAGAACAACAATCCAGTGAATCTGTGCGGAGTTAAGGAAACAAAAACGAATGCTATTACGTTAAGAAGAATAGGGAAGTTGAAGCGTGATATATTTTTTTATAAAAGCATTCATTTTTCAGTGTAATACCTTAAAGCTACGGTGTTTATGTTGTACCTTAGGCATCGAAATTACACATTTCAAATAACTCCTTATTTTAAACAAATTGGAAGAAATTTTATCTGCTTTATTGGTTATTGGTTTTTCAACAGTGAAATTCCTGACAGGGATTGCGGCATCCTTGGGTTTTCAGCAGGGACTTATTCCAAGTTATATTAGTACGGTTGGTGGTGGTATTCTTGGCGTTTTCGTTTTTACTTTTTTTGGCGAAATTATTAATCACTGGTACAAGCGATTGTTTCCAAATAAGCAAAAGCGCATTTTTACTGGATGGAATCGATTTGTGGTTAAATTACGAAGGAGTTTTGGTTTACCCGGTATAGCTATGTTAACACCCTTATTGAGTATTCCCGTTGGTATTTTTCTATCCTTGTCTTTGACCAAAAATAAATGGAGGATTAGCTTATTCATGTTAATGTCCTTTACCATTTGGTCGACTATAATTTTTGTTCCTTATTACTGGTTTGGCATTAATATTCAGGAACTCGTTAAAGCTTGGTTCTAATACATGAATAATAAACTTACTCCGAATTCTCCTCAGAAATCTCAAGCATTTCGACCTTTAATCCTTGCTCTAATTTTGGCTGGAGGTATTTTACTTGGTTATTTTATTGGTGAGAATATGTCTGACAAGACACCAGTCTTTCAAGAATATCAATACAATAAAATTGATGATGTGCTGGATTACGTAGAACAAAACTACGTGGATTCCATCGATAGAAATGAATTAGAAAATAAGGCTATCGAAGAATTATTGATTGATTTAGATCCACATTCCTACTATATACCAGCGGAGGAGACGCAAAGTGTTGAGGAAGATATGCAAGGTAATTTTGAAGGCATTGGTGTTCAATTCAGGATAATAAAAGACACGATTAGTATAGAAAACACTATAGAGGGAGGACCATCCGAAAAAGCTGGTGTAATGGGTGGCGATAAGATTATTGCTGTGGAAGATTCAATTGTAGCGGGTGTTGGTGTAACGAATGGCGATGTGATGAAGCTATTGAAAGGACCCAAAGGCACCCAAGTGTCTATAACCGTTTGGCGAAGCGGTAAAGAAATTCCTTTTACCATTACACGGGATAAAATTCCTTTGTTTAGTGTGGATGCCGCATATATGTTGGATGAGATAAATGGATATATTAAGGTGAATCGATTTGCTGCAACAACCTACGAAGAGTTTATGGCAGGTGTGAGTTTTTTAAAAGATCAAGGAATGCGGAATCTTGTTTTAGATTTGAGAGGCAATCCTGGTGGCTACCTGCAAGCTGCGGTTGAAATGGTTGATGAATTCTTGGAAGACCGAAAACTAGTGGTATACACAGAAGGGCTTCATCAAGCGAAATATGAATATAAAACTTCCAGAAATGGGATCTTTGAAACAGGTAAACTGGTAGTTTTGATTGATCAAAATTCGGCTTCAGCTAGTGAGATTATGGCTGGTGCAATTCAGGATTGGGATAGAGGAACAATAATAGGAAGAAGAAGTTATGGTAAAGGCTTGGTGCAAAATCAACATGCCTTTCCAGATAATTCGGCATTGCGATTGACTGTGGCAAGATATTACACCCCTTCAGGTCGAAGTATTCAGAAGCCATATGAAGACTTAGCTGCCTATTACAAAGAGGTCGATGAGCGATTTAATAACGGGGAGTTATTGGGTACTGATTCAACGAATCATCAAAACGATTCTTTGGTATACTACACTTTAGTGGAAAAGCGACCTGTTTATGCTGGCGGTGGAATTGCACCTGACATCTTCATGCCTTTGGATACTACTTACGTGAATTTTTATGTTGCTGTGCTCAGACAGTACATTACACCGTTTTTGCATACTTACATGTCCCAAGAGAAGAGCTCATTTGCTAACTACACGGAGGATAGGTTCATCAAACAATACCAAATATCTGATGAATTGCTAATTGCTTTTGAAGCCTATGCTTCTCAAGAGGGTTTCAAAGGAGAGTTTTCAGAAGATCAAGTATATCTGTCTGGACTAAAACTTTTGATTAAAGCGAATTTAGCTCGACTATTGTTTGACAGAGAAAGCTTCTATAAAGTAGTAAATAGCGAATCGCCCATTATTGACAAAGCGCTGGAAGTATTAAAGTAATACTAAGAATTTTTCGAGTCTTTTGTTGTTGTTCTCTGCTGCTCGCGCATGCCTTTTTCGAAACATTTACGGCATCTTGGTTCGTAACTTTCTTTTTCACCGAGAAGGACGGTTTGCTCATCAGAAATTTTACGAAATGAATGAACGGCAATATCACCACACGGTACACAAATCGCGTGTACTTTTGTAATATAGTCCGCTATGCTCAACAGATAAGGCATCGGTCCAAAAGGCTTTCCCAAAAAGTCCATGTCTAATCCGGCGATAATAACCCGTGTACCTCGTTTGGCAAGTTTCTCACAAACGCTTACCAATTCCTTGTCGAAAAACTGGGCTTCGTCTATACCCACAACTTCTACATCGTTTGCAAGTAGCAAGATGTTTTCAGAGTGACTAACGGGTGTGCTGCGAATGCTATTTTGGTCGTGGGAAACCACTTCATTCTCATCATATCGAACATCAATTGCAGGCTTAAATATTTCTACCTTTTTATTGGCAATAATGGCACGCTTTAATCGTCT
>Ga0209137_1000704_pt1 | contig 34892 bp, 48 predicted proteins | sample SaaInl5LU_22_DNA_FD_184642 | JGI IMG/M metagenome (GOLD analysis project Ga0209137, IMG submission 184642) | Marine microbial communities from expanding oxygen minimum zones in the Saanich Inlet - ESP_105LU_22_DNA (SPAdes) (version 2) | ecosystem: Environmental > Aquatic > Marine > Intertidal...
AGTCAGCCCATACAGTGTCATAGTTTTCTTCTGCGGAGATTATAAAGTCATCCCCACCATGGTCATATACAGGTACCCCGATCTTACGAAGCTTGTTGAATGCTGTGCGATATTCTCGTTTCATCACTATCCCTATCTTTTATTGATTGCTATTAGTATTATTAATATGCAGCCAGCGAATGCAAGCAGTGTCACGTTATCGATCATCACCAGAGCCACGGAGAGTACCCTTAGAGGCACGGTTGTGAAGTTTAAGTAGGTTAGCTGCTGCTAGATTGTCTAGGTCTTCTCCGAGGTAGTGTGAGAGTACTGCTACATACCATAGGACATCCCCCAGCTCTGCTGCAATACCATCATAAGATGCACCATCACGAATACATTTCTTTATTTTGTTTGCAACTTCCCCAGCTTCTCCGCATAGACCCAATGCTAAATAGGGAATTGCTTCTGCCTCTGGGAAGATTGCAGTTTCTCTAGCTTTAGTCTGATATTGATTCATATAGATTGTCATGTTAGGAAGCTCCTTTTTAATCATCATCATCTACTACATTATGAAACTTTACCGTGATGCACCCGTCACCATCATCCTGTGCGATTTGCCACCACAATCCACGGCTGTCATCCGACAACACCATTGCGTCAAGCCAATCAAAGAATCCTTCTCTATCCATTACGCTATCTCCCTGACAGGGTTTTTCACAAAATAGGGGACACCTAGGTCTTCAAACAACTCACGACACCACACAGCCATGTCAGTGCAAACAGGGAAGGCCATTCCAAACACCATGGGCCTGTCTGCAAACTCAGAATGTATGGCGTTCAGTGTGTTGCGATCGTGCAGGTCAGCTTTGCGGTAGTGGATAGAGCCGCTGCAATCCTTGCCGAAGCCTTGGATAGTCCAGCCCTTATGTTGAATGTCAAAGGCGTAGCAGGTGTTCCCTGCCTTTGCCCATGGTTTAAGTGCCTCGCCTGTGAAGTCATACAGGCTGATAACGATACCTTTGGTCATGATCTTATCCTTGTATGTACTTTTATGCTTTTATTGTTTTTTATTTAGTCCGGAAAGCTTCGTATAGTTTCCAACGTGCTTCTTCTAGCTTTCTAACATCTGATAGATACATGTCGTTGGATTGTGTAATCATGTCAACTACACTTTCTAGTGTTTCCATTGTAGTTTTGATAGCTTTGTTTTGTGTTTCTGAGAGGAGAGACATAGTCTCACGATTGCTTTTCAGCATTTCTTCATGAGCTACTTTCCAGTCTGGGATGTCATTATCTTTTACCATTAGTATTTCTTTACCTTTTCTATAATTGTATCCACATCATTGACCTCATAGCATAACCGACAGTCCTGACACTTTTGACCAGTGCAGTTCTGCCGCTCTACAAACTCATGGGTTAATACATTGTTGAATGTTTTATCAAAGTACCTAGGAGGCTTTGACATGATCATGCTTTTCTTTGGGTTGCTGTAGATAAGGTTTAGGTTCTTAGGTTTACCATATCTTTTCATCCAACGAAATACAAAGTCTGTGCGTTTAGTCCATAGAGCAAAGCGACACCAAGGATTATCAATAACAATACGCATCAGATTATCGAGGTGTTGCATGTTTATTAATTCACCATGCGCATTAAATCTGAAGATGCTATCTATAATCCTTGGTATTTCGTGTGGTTCTAGTGGTCGTGATGAGAGTAGATCACTGTTACGCTCTAGTGCAGGCATCATGTTTTTACGGAACCCATCCAGCATTTTGTGGCTGTAGCAGTCCCCGCATATGACATCTGTCTGATTGTCTATGGCTTTCTTGTGTTGATCTATGCAATACTTATTAGTCTTAGTGTTAGTGCTGATTGCTTTGAGACCTTGAAGTTTACCTGTCATGATAGATATGTGTACTGCGGGTTTTGTCATAGGTTCCACTTTCTTTAGGTTAGTCTTCTTCTCTGTAATTTGGGTCACTCATACGTTTCCAATCAACGTCACAGATGTTAAAGTCTACTATTTCTGCTTCTATTATTTCCCCAGAGTTTAATTCAACATACGCAGTTCCCCATTTATCCCATGAGTCTACAACATCATCTATTGATTTACCTTCTGGTAATTCTAGAGTCATTTCTGCGTAATAGCTGTAGACCCCTGAGTATATAATGTTAGCCATTTATCATTCCTCTTCGTCATCATCCATAGATATGAAGTCGTTCTCTATACCATACGTTGCATAGAGAGCACCAATTGCTGTGAAGATTTCATATTCTGAATAGTCTTCATGGCTTTGCATATCTATTTCATATGCATTGTTTGTACCAATCCACATCGTCACATGGAATAGTTCATCGATTCTTCTGAATGTGTCTTCTTTAGGTTTAGGTTTGAACTGGATTATTTCAGACATAAGGTTGTTCACCCATGTCCTCTGCGTAGTTATCCAGACAATCGTGCATGTCTCTTAAGGTATGCCCTAAGTCTGTGAACAGTGTTTCTGCTTCTACACGTGATAGGATGAGTGCTCGTTCTGCAATTTCGATAATCACTTCTCCTTCTGCTGTCCAGAATACATTTGATTTATCCATTTCTTCCTCACGATAAGACATTTAGTTAAAGTTGCGTAGTTTGATTACATTACGAATACGATCTACAGTTGATGTTGAAAGTTTAGAACGAGATACAAACTGACCTGTTTCAACATCACGTGCTACAGATAAGTAACCTTGTTGACTTGAGAATGAACCTACTGGTTTACCGTAACGCTTTGTTACACGACGAAATTGCAAGTTTTTACGACCGATTGGATTTATTGTTGTCATAGTGTTAGCCTTTCATGACTAATTTAAGTTAAGATCTTTTTCTAGCAGTTGCAACTATAATGTAACCAACTACCCATACTCCAAATAAAATCGATATATTAAAATGCCTCTTGTTGGAATTGAGCCTTGTCGGACCCTCCAAAAATCAGAGTGACCCTTTAGGGTCACGAAGGATTCTGAAGGAATCCTATAGAGATCTGAAAGATCTCTCTGAGGAATCTTGAAAACCTTTAGGTTTTTGAGACTCCGATTAAAAACAGGATCCCGTAAGGGATTCTATTTAAAAATTATGAACCCTGACTGGAGATCTCAGCGCAGCATTACTACGGGATCTCAACAGTCAGGGGTACAGGGGCTTCAACGAGAACTTCAACAAGGAGTTCGGATCGGAGTCACCTGTATTGGTTGTCCCAACTGGAGTTTGAGCTTGAAAGGATTAAAGAACCCAGACTCAACAGTTGGAACAGACAACACGGGAGGTGTGTTGTATTTAATAAAGAGAGTAGACAAAGCATATCGTGTGGTACCTTTCGGTTTTTCAAACGACTGGACGATAATACTAATTCTACCACGGAACTTTCCACAACATTCTTTTCAATGTATATGGGCTGTCTACTCACTATATTAAATCAGCAGTTTATTGAGATGCTGAGCTCATTACTCTTTTTAAATCCGGCCCCCGTGGTCGGATTCCTTACAGTGCTCGAAGGCAGAATACACGTACACCGTTCTCGTTCTTGGATTGGCGAACAGTGAAGTTCCTTGCGTACTGACCACCGCATGTGTATCCAGCCATAGCTGAGACACGTTGCAGAGTACGTGCATAGGACAGAGGTGTTTGTGGTTCTACTTTAACCAAGAAGCTATCACCAACCACCATGTCCCTAAAAGGATACTTGTAGCCTTTAAGAGAATTTTTAGGAGCGACTGGTAGTTTTACATTCTTTTCAATAGTAAACATAATAAACCCTTTCTAGGTTTTGAGGTGAGCAGTTTTATGTGATGCTTAGCACAAGTTGTTGAGGTGTTAGAACATTGCCTCTAGGTCTTCTTCTTTAACACCAGCAATGGTAGAAGTTGGAGCAACATCACGAACAACATCAAAGTCGATGGAGCTAGAACCATTGTATTCTACAAGCTCAGTTACTTGAATAGCAGTAAGTGAGCTCATGATACCTTGGCGTCCAGCTTTATCGTATGGGAACTGAAACAAGATTACGTTACCACGAGAGCCATTACCTAATGTGGAGGCGTCAATTGGTTGTTTTGTGTTATCTACAACACGAACTTTACCATTGCTCTCACCATTAGCTTTGAATTCTTTACGTTTAAGTGATGCTACCCACTTGCCATCTTTCTCTTTCATAGGAATGTGATTAGCAATGAGATCTTTAGCTACATTAGAATCATCTGTTGCAATTTGGATCTCATACTGTGAAGTACCGAAAGGTGATTGTGGTGTTACCAGACGAGCCCAATTAAGTTCAATGTCTGAGATTAGATAGTTACGTGGCTTTTCCATAGGTTTTCCTTTACATGGATTGTGAGAGCATATCTCTCTTTTTAAATCGATCCCCCTGTGGGTCGATTACTATTGGTTACTGTTAGAATCTTCTTTGAGAATCCTAATCCACTCATAAGCATACCAGATACATAAGATCAGATATGCTGCTATTAGACCTGAGAGTAATAACATCAGTTGCTTCCTTTGTTTAGATCTTTGAGCCTAGCCTCAGCATGTCTCAATCTATCGTATAGGTTCTCAAGTTCATCGAGAACCCATGAGGGTCTGACACCATGACCATACTTGTTGTGCAAGTCGTTGATCTCATTTTTATACATTGATGCACTGGTTTGAGCCAGCTCTATTTCTCCAGACATACTCATTAGGTATATCCTAAGATTTCTTCAACATAGTATTTAGCTTTCACTTCAGTCATAAGAGGATACTTCTCTATGGTTGCTTTGATAGCTTGTTCTTTTGTTAGCTTAGTCATTTGATACATCCTCGTGTGTTAAAAGTGATAGTAGTTCTCCTACTGACCAACCAGACCTACGAGACAACTCCTTCAATGTAAGATCGGGAGATGAATCGTATGTGTCTATTATGTCATCGACATCCCAGACTTTAGGGACACCATATTCAAGGTCTTTTTTCTTTTTAATTAGAGTACGAGCATTCTGAAGAGTTTCTATGAGACTATCCAGAGTATCGTCATACTTCATAATAACCCAATCATGAGAGCCTGTCGGTAAGATGGCAACCTCTTGAACTGAGGTTACCTGACTCACACCACCTTCAAACTCTTTATGTTGAGCTATTGAGATTTCTTCTGAAAGGTGTGTTACCCTTATGTTATTCATGTGGCTGCGCATAGGCCGCCCCCTTCATATTTCATCTGACTGTCCTTTCGATATGTGATACTTCGATGAACTCTATATGATATCCACCGAAGTCTTTTACGTGTACACCCATACCATTGGCATCGATGTAGAATATTTTGATTACTACCCATGTTAGTATAGCAGCACAGAGTAGCATAGAGAGTTTAGGTAATTGCATGGTATATCCTTTCAAGATATAGGTTAAGTGTTTATGAAACAGCAACCATTACGATTGCTGAAACAAAAAGACTTAAGATACAAGCGGAAGCCACTCGTCCACTTCTTTTATGAAGATGGAAGTCAAGAGGTGATCTATCTCGTCGTGTGTCACGTAGTCGTTTATACCCAAACCATCTGGCAGGGTTAGGACTTTGTCCACAGCTTGTATCATCTTTTCTTTGATGTGTTCCCATTGTTCACCTGGGTCAAGCTCATTCTCGAAATCTGTTGTCCATTCTACGGAGTCACAGAGTTTGTCAAATTTATGCTCGAAGAAGTCTATGTCATTTCCTGCAATTGAGTTAGTCATGGTATATCCTTTCAAGATACATGTTGGACCCCACACCTCCGTGAGATCTATGAGACACCAAGAGAACCTTGGAGCCAGCACAGGGACAACCCCCATACTTCTTCTTAGATCTGGCCCCTGTGGTCAGATCACATACTATCCGAACCAATCAGATAGAGTATGGATAGATCTATAAGAACCCAAGAGATACACATAGCTTGGTCTTATCTGAGAGTATGCTGAGAGATACTGAGAGAGCTGAGAGAGTGCTGAGAGATACTGAGAGATCTGTAAGAGACTGAGAGATCTTATAGGATAGGTATATATAGTAACCTAAGGGAGGGACTGGATAGCCTCTCCCTATAAGGAACTTAGAGAATGATACACCATCCCCCCACAGTCTCTCACAGAATCCCACACAATCCCACAATCCCGCTAGAACCTACGCCACAGTAGACACTCTCAGAGAGCCTCACAGAGCCTATAGGGGTCTCAGAGTACCTCACAGTACCTAAGAGATAGACACCTACCTGAGAGAGCCTCTGAGGGATTGAGGGGGTACTGCAAGACTATGAGGGTACCTGATAAAAAAAGTACTTATTAGGCTCTCTTCCTCAAAGACTCTCCCAAACCTAGGAGGGGGGTACCTCAATCTCTCACAGAATACCCACATATCTAAAAATATATAAATATATTTCTAAGTTCCTTATAGGGACATAGAGGACACACAATGAACAATAAAGAGATACAGTCTCTTCTCAAAGAAAAAGAGAGGAGGATAAAACTAAAAGGGTACGAGGGGGACTTTACTTCCTTTGCCGAAGAACAGATACAGATTATTACCAAGGATACTCGCTTAGGTTTCATACCTTTTAGGTTTAACGAGTGCCAAGAGCGTATCACTAAGGCTCTCGTAGAACAACAAAAGAAGACTGGTATGGTTAGGGCTATTATACTTAAGGCTAGACAACAAGGTATTAGTACGTACTGTGCTGGTAGGGTCTTTTGGAAATCATACTTCTCACCTCATTCCAGATCAGTAGTTATGGCTCATGACTCTGCTACATCTGATGCATTGTTTAGTATGTCTAAGAACTTAATTAGGAATATGCAAGGAGACTTAGTACCTAAGGAGATTACATCTAATGCTAAAGAAATTAAGATACAGTCTCCTGCTTACAATGATAAAGATGCTATTGGCTCTTATCGTCTCTATACAGCGGGTTCTCCGGAGGCTGGTCGTGGTACTACACCAACAATTGCTCACCTATCAGAAGTAGCCTTCTGGACTCACGATGAGAAGATCTTGGCTGGTTTGTTCCAAGGTATCTCCCAAGCACCAGGCACTGAGGTTATCTTAGAGTCTACAGCTAATGGTGCTCAAGGGGAGTTCTACAGGCTCTGGAAGGGTGCTGTTGCAGGAGAGAATGAATATCTACCTATCTTCCTGCCTTGGTTCATAACCCCTGAGTATAGGCGTACAGCCCCTGAGGGTATGGAGTTGTCGATTGAAGAAGAGACCCTCGTAGAAAACTATGGGTTAGATAATGATCAACTCTATTGGCGTAGGCTGAAAATAGCAGAAGGTGGTAAGTTAAAGTTTCAACAGGAGTACCCTGCTACAGCGGATGAAGCATTCATTGTGTCTGGTGCTAATGTCTTTGACATTGAGAAACTAAACTCCCTTATCCCGCGCCCAGAACAAAAGCGTAGTGATTGGGATCCATCCAGTAAAATGTTTGATGATAATAGGGAAGGTAACTTGTCTATCTATGGTTATCCTAAGTGGGAAGAGCCTTACGTCATTGGGGCTGATGTCTCTTTAGGGGTAGGTCAAGATTACAGTGCTGCTGTTGTTATGAATAATAAATATGAAATTGTAGCTGTATATCGTAATAACCGTATTGATCCTAGTATGTGGGGAGAGTTGTTATTCTACTTAGGTAGATATTATAACAATGCTTTCCTAGCAGTTGAGTCTAACTCTATGGGTATTGCTACACTGCAGAAGTTAGAACAGATGGGTTATCTCAATCTGTACAAACAAACAAAGATGGCTAATGTGTCTAATGAGGAAGGTTTACGTCTAGGTTTCAGAACAACATCTGCATCTAAACCTGTAATCATTGGAAACCTAAAGAACTTAATAGACAATGATGATATTATGATACCCTCACCTATTGTTATTAGAGAACTTAAGGACTACATATCTACAGCTAGTGGTAAGACAGAGGCAGCTCCTGGTTGTTGTGATGATACTGTCATAGCTCTTGCCATTTGTGCTGAGGTATTACGTACACATTGGGATCGTCTAAACACAAGGAATGTTTCATGGAAAGAGAGGATCTCGGACTGGGAGCAGGACAACACCCAGTGGATTTAGAGGAAGAGTTTTACAACATGGTAGTAGAGTATTGGATACAAGGTAAGATGCCGCACGATATGGTGTGGGTTAATCATGAGGATGGATGCCTTGAGGTATACTATGGTTATGCGTAAGATTCTCTAAGTTCCTTATAGAGAATAGAGATTCCTGCATTGTCCTCATAACGCGCTGGTGGTCGCGGCAGGTAAACCACCAACTAATTTTTGAGGAGTATTAAAATGAATATTGTTATCGGGTTACTTTTAGCCCTCGTAGTCACTGGTGGTGTAGCACCCCAAACCAAACCCGTTGTAGACCCTATGATTGTTGGTCTCTCGGTCGGAGCCATTGCCGCTCCCTTGGCTGTATCAGCTGGGGTTACTGGGAGTGCTTCAATCCTAGGGACTACATACACCAATGCTAATGTTGTTGCGGCTGGAGCAGGTGCTGTTGCAAGTGCTGCCCAAGCTAAATCACAAATGGAAGCAACTGAATAAGTTCGTCTGGCACTAACGCAAAGTGCTACGCCACGAGGTTACACAACCTCACTCGTTACGTTGTTCTGCAGATGGAATTTCGCTACCGTATAGTTTGGGCATCAACCAACTATAGCTGAACACTGGGCAGGCGTCATCCTAGTCATGATATAAAACTGACTACATATAATTCACAGGGCATAGCCCCAAGTTTGTTAGTTAGACCCACGGAGGGAGCTATGCGATTTAATGAAACACAAGTTGAACCAAAAAAAGAACCTAAACCCAAGAAAGAAAAGGTTGTTGTTAAGGCTGGTAGTAAAGATTATGACTACGCAAACTTAGCCAATACTAAGAAGATTCTTACAGGAAGGGGTTCATTATAATGGCGGGTAATAAGTATAAAGAAAAGGTGTCTGATGATAGTCTAATCAATTTGATTGAGACTGGTATTCAGAACTCTACAGGGGAATGGTTAAACTCCTCTGATATGACACGGGAACGTCAACGATCTACATATGAGTTTGCAGGTATTGCTGCAGATCACTTAGCACCTCAGGGTGTATCTAGTATTGTTGACACATCTACTACAGAAACAGTAGAAGCATACACTGCAATCTTGTCTGATCTGTTCTTAAACAACGGAAAACTGGCTAGATTTACACCATATGACAACTCTCCAGGCTCTTTTAAGAGTGCTAGGGATGCCTCTATGATTACTAATTATGCTATCTTTAAGCAGAATAATGGGTGGGAACTTATCCAAACCTGGATAAAAAGTGCCCTATTGTGGAAGAATGGTATCATTCGGTGGGACTATGTAGAGGGTTATGACTACGAGTTTGAAGAATACGAGAAGATCTCTCAAGGCCAGTTGGATATCCTCCTTGCTGAAGAAGGAGTTGAGATCATTGGTAACCTAAATTATGAAAATGAATTAGGTGAGTTGAACATGGAGACCGGACAGCAGGATGCTGAGTTGGTTTATGTTGATGTACGTATTCGTCGTAAGAATGATAACTCTCGTGTTAAGATTGAAAACATCCCACCAGAGTCTTTCAGGATCTCTCGTGATGCTAAGTCAATCGACGATGCTAGTTTCGTAGGCATACAGACAACCCTAACTCGCTCAGAGATCCGTAAGATGTGGCCTGATGTTGCAGACAACATTGGTGAAGATGAATGGGATGAACTTGGGGATGATACGACTTGGGATGGTAATGGTAGCTATGCAGAAGATATTGCAGCACGTAAGCTAGTAACAGGTCAGAGTTATCTACAAGGTCGTATGGCTGATGACATTACAGCATTAGAAGCTAATCGGGAAGTTACCATCACAGAGTGTTGGATTAACGTTGATCGTGATGGTGATGGTGTTGCTGAACTTAAGCACTTCATTATCGCAGGTGATACAGTCTTGTATGAACAAGACATAGATATGATCCCAGTAGCTTGCCTATCACCTATTGATATCCCATATGAGTTTTATGGTTTGTCTATCGCTGACTTCACTCGTTCATCTACACTAGCATCTACTGCAATTCTTCGTGGGTTTGTTGAGAACACATATCTTACAAACTATTCACCAAAGCTTGCTGATCCAAACGTTGTTGATTTTTCTGCTCTCCAAAACATGAGACCAAAACAAATCATCCCGACTAATGGTAATCCAAATGGTGCTGTAGCTTCAATGCCTCCAGAGGCAATTAGCTCAGGCACTGTGCCACTGCTCTCACACTTACAGATAATTAAAGAACAAGCAACTGGTATGTCCAAGGCTGCTCAGGGTCTTAATGATTCTTTGTACGTGTCTGGTAATAGTGAGTCTAAAGTAGTCGCAGTTCAGTCTGCATCTCAGAAACGTATCCAGCACATTGCTCGTAGGTTTGCAGAGACAGGTATGAAGCGTCTATGTACAGGTGTATATAAGACAATGCGGAAATGTTTGAAGACCCACTCTAAGTTTAGTTACCAAGGTGTGTTTGCTGAAATAGATATCATGTCCCTTCCATCCCGTATGGATGTAGAGGTGTTCCTGGATATCGGTGAAAACTCAAACTCAAACATGATTAAGAAGTTTGAAATGGTTGGTAGTCAGATACTGCCGGCACTTAACAATCAGGGTCAAGGTGTTGTTATTCGTCCAGAAGCTCCTGCTATCTTAGCTACAAAACTTATAGAGTCTATGGGTATTGATAGTAATGATTATTTGGAAGACTACACAACGGATGAGTTTAAACAAAAAGCTATAGAAACTGTTAAGCAACAAACTGAAAAGGCACAGAGGGATGGTGCTCTCTTACAGCGCAAAGCAGAAGCAGATGCATCACTAGCTGAGGCTAATGTAACATTTACCAACGCACAATCTAAGAACACTGTGGATGACAACACTAAACAGTTGGCTATATCTATCGATAAGCATTTCCAACAGTGGGCAGAAATTGATATTAAGGCTCGTAAAGAAGGTATTGAACCTCCAATGCGTCCTGACTTTAACCAGATAACAACTCTTGCAAGGGCTATAATTGCAGGAGAAGCATAACTACTAAGGAGGTGGGGAATGTTTGGATTACCTTTAGAACTAATCACGATGCTTTTCTCCACCATCCTAGGTGGTGTTATGTCTATTTGGGGTCAGAATAATAAAAACAAAGCAGAACAACAAAAGCTACTTATAGCTGGACAACAAGAAGCAAGAGAGTATGGGAAGACTGATTCCCACTTCGCATGGACTCGAAGGATAATTGCATTATCTGCTGTCTTTGCTATTATTGTGTTACCAAAACTTGTAGCAGTTTGGTACCCCGATGTTAGTGTAATAGTAGGATACACCGAAGTAAAGGGTGGTTTATTTAATTGGTTATTTGGTGGTGATGGAACAGTTCAATGGCAAGCAGCTAAAGGATTTGTGATTACTCCGTTAGATACACACATAGTGTCAGCAATTGTTGGCCTATACTTTGGAGCGGGGTTTACTAAATGAATCAAGATCAAGAATGGCACCTATCGAAGTCAGTGCCACTGACCTTTGTTGTAGCTATCTTCCTACAAACCGTATCATTGGTTTGGTATGTATCTTCTTTAGACAACAGTATTAAGAACAATTCAAAAGATATAGTAAGGCATGATGTGCGTATCCAAGCCTTAGAGACTGTGGTGCAAACTCAAGCCCTTACATTAGCACGTATAGACGAGAACATTAAGTCTATCAGGATTATGATGGAAAAGTCAGCTTCTAATAGAGATCCAAGGTAATGTTGTGTGTGCTGGTATTTGTTGGGTGGGGTCACGCATGGATTGATGGTACAAACCAACTGACAAAGCAATGCTACTATGATTGCGGGTTGAAAAAAAATGGGAGTTGGTATGATAAGGTTTATAGGGTACACCCAAATTACGCTTGTCCAAGCAGGTTGGTGTTCACATGATTGATCCTATTACAGCCGTTGGGCTTGCCACATCTGCTTATAACGCCATCAAGCAGGGAATTTCCGTAGGCCGTGAACTTCAAGACATCACAGGTCAGCTTGGCAAGTGGGGCAAGGCTTGCAGTGATTTTGCCTTCGCCGAAGAGCAAATAAAAAATCCCCCTTGGTATCAATTCAAAGGCTCTGACACGCATAGCGCCATCGAAATCTTTGCTCAAAAAAAAAAAATGTCGGAAATGCGCAGTGAAATCAAAAATTTTATTAGTTTTCAGTACGGTCCATCCGCTTGGGAAGAAGTCCTGCAAATCGAGGCGCAGATGCGAAAGCAGCGTAAAGAAGAAATTTATAGGAAAGAAGAACTTAAACGCGCCCTTATAGAGTGGACCGTGGGTATCTTGCTCGTGCTTTCAGGTATCGCTGGTCTGGCTATAGTTCTGTATTTCATGGGTAGAAGTCAGGGGAAGTGGTGAATAGGAGATTAGAATGCCAAAGAAAAAAGATTCAAGATTAGCTAATGCTGGGGTGTCAGGTTACAATAAACCTAAGCGTACTCCATCACACCCAACTAAGTCACATGTTGTCGTTGCTAAAGAAGGTGAGAAAATTAAGACTATTCGTTTTGGAGAACAAGGCGCATCAACAGCTGGTGCCCCTAAGTCAGGTGAGTCCGATAAGATGAAAGCCAAACGTGCAAGCTTCAAGGCCCGTCATGGGAAGAATATCTCAAAGGGTAAGATGTCTGCTGCGTATTGGGCGGATAAAGAAAAATGGTAAAAAAGAAATCTACTGTCAACGAGGCAGGTAACTACACCAAGCCAACCATGCGTAAAAACCTATTCAATAAAATCAAAGCTGGATCTAAAGGTGGTAGTGCAGGTCAATGGTCTGCACGTAAAGCACAACTATTAGCTAGTGAGTATAAGAAAGCTGGGGGTGGTTATCGTGCCTAAGAAAAAATCTCAAATAAGCTTAGACAAGTGGACTGGTGAGAAATGGGGTACCAAGAGTGGTAAGAACTCCACTCAAGGTAAGGAGGCTACAGGTGAAAGATATCTCCCTAAGAAAGCCAGAGAGTCTTTAACCTCAAAGGAATACTCTGCGACAAGTGCGGCTAAACGTAAGGGTGCTAAACAGGGTAAGCAATACGTTGCTCAACCTAAAAAGATAGCCGCTAAGACCTCTAAGTATAGGTCTAAATAATTATAACCAATAAGGAAACAAGATGGAAAAGTATAAAGTTGCAGCAGAGAAGATGCTGAAGGGAAATACACATCCGGATCTGATAGCGAAGGAAGCACTTGTACGTGCGCAATTCTCTTCTCAACAACGGGAAGGTTTCTTCAATGAAGCCTATGGGGAGTTGATGGTGCAATACTTTACTGCCTGGTTGGGCACAGATCCACACGAAGTTAAGACACGTGAGTTTATATATAACTCAGCCCTTGCGCTGGGAGATGTTAAACAGAAGTTGATTAACTTTGAAACATACGGAAAAAACGTACCATACATTGAGGACAACGCACAATGAATAATATCGATTACAAGCAGTTGATAGCTAATATTGAAAATATGATTAACCTGTTAGAGTACGACTCTATGCGATCTCCAGGTAAAGCTAAACTGAATTGCAATCAACTTGGAGCTATGTACAGTCTACTAGATCGATACACCTCTAAGCAAGAAACATCCGTACCAAAGGCAACCAAGCCTGCGGCTAAAAAAGAAGGATAATATAACATGTCAGAACAAAATGAATCTCTACCCGAAATGGATGATGTTCCCAGTTCTGCTGGTCCAAGCGAACAAGAACTCCTAGATGCCGTACTGTCTAATACCGAATTTCTTCGGGATGATTATGTGCCGCTACCAGAAGAGGAGGTCGAGTACGAGGATCCGGAAGCAACTGCTGAGGAAGACCCAGATGTAGCAGATGCCGCCGTTAGCGATGAAGAGTCTGAGGAAGATACAGAAGAGACAGAAGATGAGGATGGCGCGGAAGCCCCTACCCAAGAAGCTACTGTGTTTACTGTTGATGATCTAGACTTAGATGCCAGAGTCTCTGTCAAAATTGACGGGGAGGAAATGGAAGTCTCATTTGCTGATCTGCTTAAAGGCTATCAGACAGATGCTTCACTCTCTAAAAAGGGTCGTGAACTCGGAGAGGCGCGTAAAGCCATTGATGAAGAACGTGTTGCTAAGCTATCTGAAATCACAAAAATGTCAGATGCTACTAATGCAATGCTAACAATGGACGAACAAAGACTGGCTAAGGAATACCATGATGTTGAAGCCAAGATTAAAGAAGCTAGGGATAGTGGGGACACTTATGAACTAAGTGATCTCAAGGATCAACGTGAACAAGCACAGCAGAAATACTGGGCTGCACGTAGTACTCGTGAGAATCTTTTGAAGAGTGTTGAACAACAGAGAACAAAACTTCAAGAAGAGAAGTTTGCATCCCAGATGCAACACTTCCAAGAGGTAATCCCACAGATGATCCCCGACTTTAATGAAAAGGTTGCAGTTGAAATTCGAGACTTTGCTCTTGAGAATGGTATTGCAGACGAACTTTTAAATTCGGTTATGGACCCCAATGTTGTAAAATTCATTGATGACTATCGCCGATTAAAGAATGGAATTACGAAAGGCGCTGCAAAGCGTAAAGATGTTCCAACTAAAAAGGTTCCAACTAAGAAACCAGCGGCTGCTAATAAAAAGGCAGCTGATAAAGAAAAGATGGTGAAGGCCCGTGCATTTAAAGAAGGTGCATCTAAAGATGACCAAATGGAATTCCTTCGCCAATACGCCTCCAACTCTCTAACTAAATAATATCCTAGGAGGATTAATAAAATGGCAACTACAGGTGGACGTAATATCGTCACAGCTCGTGGAGCAACAGGCACTGGTAAAGACGTATCAAACCGTGAGGATCTAGCGAATTTCATTTCGATGATCACACGTGATGAGACCCCTTTCTTGTCTTCAATCGGCAAATCTAAAGCAACCAACATCTATCACGAATGGCAAACCGACGAGCTCACAGCTCCAGGTAACTCTCGTGTAGCTGAGGGCGCAGACTTCTTGGCAGCTGGCACTACACCTGCTAGTGGTGATGGTTCAGCTTCTACAGCAATTGGTCCAATGCGTACACGCTTGGGTAACTACACACAAATCAACAGCAAAACAATCTCTGTATCAGGTAGCCGCCGTGCAATCGACCAGGCTGGTGTTGCTGATGAGTATGCATATCAGCTGAAAAAGCGTGGCACAGAAATGCGCCGTGATATGGAGTTTGACGTTGTAAACACATACAACAAGCAGACTACTTCTGGCGCTCGTCAGACTGGTGGTTATCAGTCGTTTGTGAACAGTGGTGATACTTGTGTATTTAAAGGTGACTTTACTGCACCCTCAACAGTTAATGCTGGTACTGAAGTTATCACAGTTGCCGCTGGTGGTGCTAAAGCTGCCTTGGCGCTTACAGACATCGATTCAGTTATGCAGAAGATCTATGAGAATGGTGGTTCCGCTACCCGTATCATGGTTTCTCCAAAACTTCGCCGTGACTTCTCTGACCTCATGGTCAGTGACACAGGCGTTCGTCGTAACATTGACGAAGATGGTAAGCTCCGCCAGTCGGTAGACGTTTACATGTCAGACTTCGGTGACTTGATGGTAGTTCCGAACTACATCATGGGCCTTGCCCACACAACTACTGATGCAACTACAACACAGTTCGACGCTGCAGACTCATGTGCTCTTGTATATGATCCACAGTGGTTTGCAATGGCGACATTGCGTCCGATGCAGGAAGTTGAAGTTGGTCAGAAAGGTGACTCTACTGTTGGCATGTTTGTCGAAGAATGGTCTTTGGAAGTTAAGAATCCAAAAGGCTGTGGCGCGATTTACGGCCTAGAGTAATTACAAAAAGGGGAGGGAGATTATTTCTCCTTCCCTATTTTATTCTATTAGGAGGTATAGAACATGATGGTAATCAAAGGGACAATCCCAGCAAACACACTTGGAAATAACTTGGTCGGAGATGTGCTGCATCTACCAGCAGATCGATGCGCTTGGACAACATCCGAATCTTCAGCTGGTGGGTACCAAGTAGATAAAGCATTTTTCATCCACTCTACAGGCAACGTGACTATCGTTACCCCAACCTTGGGTTACATTGGTAAGTCTGGTCGATTCGTAGAGATGGCAACTTAATAAGAGGAAGAGGACATGGCACGTTGGGATGTAATACCTGGCACAGAGAACAGTACTATTAAGGGTACTATTCAATGCGATGAGGATGGGTCTAGTCGCTGGCAAGTATACCAGGATGAGAAACCTTTCCTAGAGCAGGCTAAAAAGGATCGTTATCTTTCGGACAGTGGGTTTAATAAGAAGGACCTGGGGTTTAAAAAGTTCGCTACAGTTCCTGATATCGTAGCCATTGAAATAAAAAACAAGTGGGGTATTGATTTGCATGATTCGGCAACGATGAAGGATAAGGACATGATGGCTAAGTTCATGCTTATCTTTAAGCAAAACTACCCCCACCTCATGTCTTATTAAGGAGATTTAAGATGGCAACATACGTAGAATTTGTAGGATCTGGTGACTTCACTGGTGATAACGCAGGGTTGATTAGGTCCTGGGCAAACAGAGATGTATCTGTATTGTCTAACTCAGTGGTAACGCGGTGTTTTAATTACGCAGCAGATAAAGCTTACAGAACTCTACGTGTGCCACCACTAGAAATTACTAGGCTTTATGATGTTAATGGTACGCAAGATGAGATAACTGCAGCGGCGTCTGGTGACACTCCAGACATTTCCCCCAGTTCTTTTTGGGGAGGTGGACAAGTTCTATCTATGCCTGCACCTAATGATATGATTGAAATAATGTACATTAGGAATGCAGACACTGCTTCTAAGAACCCAGGAATTGTTTACAATGAAAAGGTTGATGTCAGGACATTCAATGATGGGCTTAGCAGCTCTAAGGATTTCCATTTCTATACTCGAATTGGAAATGTAATAAAACTACATGGTAACTTTAGCCGTGGAGATGTAGTAGAGCTGCATTACTATCGGAGACTGGCAGCACTTGATGCAACTTACTCAGGTACTTATACTAACTGGAAGTCTGGGTTAGGAACTTTGGATATTGGAGGAGTAGCTACAACCTACTCCGCCGCTGCGGATAAAACAGAAGCATCCTTTAACACAAGGCTTGCAGAGAATGCAGCCTATTGGGTAGGTGAGTTGGCGGCTCATTGGTTACGGGATGAGAATGAAAGAATCCTTTTGTTTGGGGCACTGTTAGAGGTATCTATATATTTAAATGATAATGAAGAAATACAAAAGTATCAAATATTATTTGATCAAGAGATATCAGAATTAAATAAAGAAGAAATAACACGAAGGAATAGGGGCGGTAGTCTCTCAATGTCATTCGCGTATAGTGATTTACTCTAGGGGGGTATTATGGGATTTAGAGATTCATATAATATAATTGAACCTTCCGATAATGGAAACGTTTTTGATCTGGTAGAACCTATTGATGATGGTAATGTATTTGATACAGATACAGGAGCTGCCGTTATTTCTTCTACCAGCGAAGCAGCTGCCAGTGCTTTGTCTGCCGCAAACTCAGCGGCCTCTGCTGCAGCGTCTGCTGAGGATGCAGCTGCAAGCAACATTCTCATAGGCACTCTACAAGACGTTAATACTACAGGTATAACTGATGGTCAAGTGCTGCAGTATGAAGCAGTAACGAGCACTTATGTGCCCCATACTTTAACTACTGCTAGCATGACCGATATCGATAATACTAATAAATCAGATGGGGCTGTTCTTTTATATGACGGAGTAAGTAATAAATATAAAGCAACAACACAATTAAATAATGCAAATACTTACATGATTGGGGGGTCGTTTTAATGGCTACTAAAATTCTTCTTAAAAAGTCCGTAACGGGCGGCGCAACGCCCCTCACTGGTGATCTTGACCAGGCGGAACTAGCGATCAACCTTGCTGATCGCAAAATATATACTAAAGATAATAGCGGCGCTATCGTTACACTTGATGGTGCATATGTAGATTCTACTGCTCCCGGCAATCCGGCTGAGGGTGACTTGTGGTATGATACGGCTAACAACTTGCTTAAAGCACACAATGGATCTACCTTCGTTGCAGCAGGTTACCAAAACTTAAGTGACCTTGAAGATGTTACTCTTAGTGGCATAGCTGCAGGGGAAATCTTAAAATGGAGCGGTTCAGCTTTTGTAAATAATACTTTAGCTGAAGCAGATATTCAAGCAGCTAGCGATACTACCGGAGACGCTCGCTCTGCAATTTCGGTTACTGACGCTGGTGGTGATGGTTCTTTAGCTTATAACTCTACTACAGGTGTTATTACTTATACTGGGCCTTCGCAGGCTGAGTCACTTGCTCATATTTCCGGCGGCACAGGAGTAACTATTAGTGGTGCAGGTGTTATTGCTGTTGGTCAAGCGGTTGGAACAACCTCTAACGTAACTTTCAACAAAGTAACCACTAACCTTATTGAAGGTGGTTCTGTAATCACTATTGATCCAGCGGGGCTTGGTGATAATACTGGTGAAGTTATTATTGCGGGTGACCTTACGGTACAGGGTACAACCACCTCTGTAAACTCTAATGAAGTTAACATTGGTGATTCAATCATATTGCTTAACTCTGATGAAACAGGAACACCCTCTCAAAATGGTGGTATTGAAATTGAACGCGGTACTTCTGCAAATAAATCTTTTGTTTGGAACGAGGCAGATGATGCGTGGGATCTTTCTAACGAGACTTTACAAAACGTAACTTTGGACGGTGGCACTTACTAGTCTCGTGCAATAATTTGGGGCGCTTCTCTATAGGGGCTTCCTCCTTATATATAGGAAATTAGCCCAATGGCAACTAAAATTATTCATAAAAAATCTTCTGTATCATCCAGTATTCCTAACGCAGGAGACCTGGCTCCAGGAGAATTAGCTTTAAACTTAGCCGATCAAAAAATTTATTCTAAAACAACAAGCGGTACCGTTATTGAAATGGCCCCTCAAAGCAGTGGTTCATTGCCCGATCTTAATGACGGCAATATCTTTATTGGTAACTCCTCTAATCAAACTACAACTGCTTCTCTTACAACAGAAGTACAGACTATTGGTGATGCACGGTATGTGAATACTACTGGCGATAGTATGACTGGCAACTTGTCCTTCGGTGACAACGACAAAGCCATCTTCGGCGCTGGGTCTGATTTGCAGATTTATCATGACAACGTCAACAGCTATATTGACGATACTGGTACAGGAAACCTTGTTTTAAGGGGCAATTCCGCAGTAAGCCTTCAAAAGTACACAGGTGAAACTTTAGGCGTCTTTAATGCTGATGGCCCTGTTAATCTATTCTACGACAACGCCCAGAAATTCGCCACCACCACCACAGGTGTAGACATCACTGGGACTTTGACCAGCGATGGAATTACAACCTCTGGTGTGATTAAAGCACCCGACGGCTCTGCGGCTGCACCTGCTTACACGAACTCAGGTGACACAGATGGTGGGATGTATTTCCCTGCTGCCAACCAAGTTGCTCTTGCTGCGGGTGGCACAGAACGTATGCGCATCGACAGCAGCGGCAATCTGAAGCTAACAGGTCTATCCAACGGCACACTGAACTTTGCTGGTGGTAACACTTCTGGTGGCTCCAAGATACAAGCGTGGAATGACGCTGGTAATGCTAATGGTTATCTAGCTATTGAAGGCTATTCCAGTGAGTATATGCGCATAGACAGCAGCGGTAATGTCGGGATTGGGACAACAGCACAAACCGAAAAACTTGTTGTTGATGGTTCAATAGCTTCTACATACCAAGCTACCAATTTTGGCCTTGGTGAGTATCGTGTTCAAATGGACATTATTGATTCTACTAAAATTGCTAGAATTGGTACAGTTTCAGGTGCAGCTACTCCTTCAGGCGATCAAGGTACACTTACCTTCATGGTAAATGGTAGTGAAAAGATGCGCATCGACAGCAGCGGTAATCTGCTGGTAGGGACAGCTACTGCCAACACCGCAGGTATTACGCTTAATGCAAATGATTACATTTATGTAAAACGCAACAATAATACGTTAATTCTTGACCGCACAAGCACGGATGGCAGCATTGCAGAGTTCCGCAAAGACGGCAACACGGTGGGGAGTATTGGGACTGATTATGATGACATATACATTGGTAATGGTGATACGGGATTGCATTTCAATAATAGCGGTTCTAATGTTTTACCCTACAGCGTTACAGACGGGGCTTGGAAAAGTAATCACACAGATTTAGGGCATTCTTCTGTATTATTCAAAGACGCTTACTTCTCAGGCACAGTCAATGCTAACTCAGTAGACCTCGGCACCTTTGTCGTAACAGAAACTAACGGACACTTATACTTCTCAGTAGGGGGTGTCAATAAAATGAAACTAGATTCCTCTGGAAACCTACAGGTAGTAGGAAACGTTGATTCTAACGCAACAATAACGTAATTTAAGGCGGCTTTTCGAAACCGTCTTGCCTAGTAGGAGATACGAACATGGCAATTAAAATCGCGGGTACTACCGTTATCGACGACAGCCGGAATATTAATATACAAACGGTTCAAGTTGGAACCAACACCGTTACTACAGTTTCTGACATTGCTCTCAGTGCTAACGTAGCAATCAACGCAGAAAACAGTCTGTCATTTGGCATGACTGATGGCACATCTGGGTATTACAGATGGATGTTTGGCAATAACTCTAAAACCGGCGGCACAGCTGGCGGCGTTGAAAAGATGCGCCTTGATAAGGATGGCAATTTAACACTAGCCGGCACAGTAGACGGAGTAGATATACAGACCCTTAATACTACAGCTAGTTCCGCCTTACCTAAAGCTGGCGGTACTATGAGTGGTAACTTAACAGTTAGCAAGACAGACCCTCTCATAAGGCTGTATGATAGCAACACTGGCACTGGCACATTCCCTGCGATTGAATTTGACACTGCTAACAACCAAGGCGTAGCTATAGAGTTTAACGAGTTTGACGGTGAACTTCCTGTTTCTGGTTACGGTCTTGTAGTCAAAGAAAGTAGTACAAACACACAATTTCCTAGCTCAGGTACGTTATCTTTTAATGTCTTAGGTGATATCTATGCGGGTGCTACATCTTTAGGTTCTCTTAACAAAGTATTCCACGATGGCTACCACCCCAATGCAGACGATGCTGACACGCTAGACGGACAACACGGGAGTTACTATACAGGCTATACTGATACAGCTATTGCTAACTTGGTTGATTCCTCACCTGCTACACTTGATACACTAAATGAGTTAGCAGCTGCTCTTGGAGATGATGCTAACTTCTCTACTACTATAACTGATAGTATTGCGACTAAACTACCACTAGCTGGCGGTACTCTGACAGGCGATCTTCTTATAGATAGCACAGATGCAGAGATTAATCTGAAGGCTGGTGTTACTGGTACATCTGCTGCGCTAAATTGGACATTTAACACAGCGGGAACAAACTATGCGTCTATCAAGTTGCCGTATGATACACGTGCTACAACAGGTCTGCATATTGATAGTGGTTACCCTATAACACTAGATGCAACAACCAGAATAGACTTTGATATTGCTGGGACAACTTATGCCACACTAGACACATCAGGTCTTTCTATAGGTTCTAATGACGTGTTCCACGATGGCTACCACCCTAATGCTGACAAGTGGACTAACGCTAGAACGCTGACACTTTCTGGTGATGCATCTGGTAGTGTATCTTGGGATGGTAGTGCAAATGCTACACTGACCGTTGCTATCGCTGATGATAGTCATAATCACACCTTGGCAAACATAGACCAGGTTACTATTAATAGCACTAATGACTTAGACACTTACACCACCAGAGGACTGTACATATGGGGGGGAGTCACTCCTGCCAACAGCCCTTCTACCTACGGGTCTATGATAGTACTTCCAGACGGAAGCCAACCCCAACAGCTATTACAAACATATGGTGGCGCAGCTAACAAAGTAAGTCTTTACGGTAGACGTAAAACAAGCAACACTTGGGATACAGTTTGGACACAGTATTTTAGCGACCATTACCACCCCAATGCCGACAAGTGGACCACAGCCCGTACCCTAACCCTTACAGGTGATGTAACAGGTAGTGTAACCTGGGATGGCAGTGGTAACGCTACCATTACTACAGACTGGCGAGGCGGGCAGGCCAACACTACTTTAAACATGAATAACTATTCTATCATAAATGCAAACAACCTGACCTTTGGCGACCCAGGCCCCAACGAGGGTATCACTTGGAACGGTGGCAATGGTTGGAACATTTACGAGAGTCCTGACGACCTCACCACCAATAGCGGTGGCAACCTGCAATTCGTACAGAGCAGCACTCGCAGAATGACATTAAATACCAACGGAGATTTAGATATTGTTGGTGGTAATTTATTAGTAGGCATTAACAAAGGTATAGTTAACTCTGGGGGCTGGACTAGAAATACCACGCCTTATGGTTACATTGAGTTTGGCCCTAACAACACTAGTTGGGCGCATATCTATACAGATAGATCGAACTTTTACTTCAACAAGAACTTGTATGTTCTTGGGGAAAAAGTTTACCACAATGCATATCATCCAGAAGCCGACAAATGGACCACAGCCCGCACGCTTTCACTGACAGGTGACGCTTCTGGCAGTGTAACCTGGGATGGTTCTGCTAATGTTTCTTTGAGTGTTACTGTAGCTAATGATAGCCATACGCATAGCCATCTAATTGCTGTTGATGATCGTGACATGAAACCTAACACCTCTGGTGTTGGCTCTGGTGTAAAAGGTATAAAGGCGTTTTTCTCCAGCTATGGTGGCATGACAGGAACAGCTGATACTGACTACCAGGATGTTTTAGTCTTAGACACTTACTCTGATACTTCTGGTGGTAATGCCAACGCTATTACTTTAGATAAGTCTAGCAGTGCGATGCGCATATGGAATGCTGCACAAGGGGCAACATCTTGGGGAACACCTCAACGTGTATTTGCTGACAATTACCACCCCAATGCAGACAAGTGGACAACAGCCCGTACACTCTCCCTCTCTGGTGATGCATCTGGTAGTGTAAGCTGGGATGGTTCAGCTAATGCCACGCTGAGTGTGACGGTGGCTAATGACAGTCATACACATGCATACAACAATCTAACAGACAAAGGATCAGGAACAGGTAATTACATTACAACAGGACAATATCGTTGGGGCAGTGGTTCTGGTACTTTTTCTGGAAACCCACGATCTGCTGTTATTGGTTACTCAGGCGGCAACTACGGTCAAATTGGTTATGGTTGGCATCCGACGGGAACCAGTGGGGTACACACATCTCAAATAGCTGACCTTCAAAGTAGAATTGATCTTCGTGATGGAATTGTTGTTTTTGGATCAGGAAGCACTCAAGCTGTAGGCTCAACTGTTAGTTGGACAGAAGTGTTAGACTGTCGGACAGGCACATTTCAGTATAAGGGTAACAACATATTCCACGATGGCTACCACCCCAATGCCGACAAGTGGACAACAGCAAGATCACACACAGTAACACTAACGGGAGATGTCACAGGTACAGCTACGCAGAGTGTTGATGGCACAGGTAACAAAACGTGGTCAATTACTACAACTGTAGCGGATGACAGCCATACTCACGACACGCGTTATATGCGAACTGATACACAGGGTCTTACAAGTGATATTAACACTATTGCAAGTAAGAGTGCCGTTGTAAGATGGAATAACACTACAACAGGTCGTCCTGCTGATAGTCAGGCTAACGAGTATGGTCCTCTTTTACAGATGGCCTACGATGGTAATATCGTCTCTCAACTAGCTCATGACTTTGACCAAGATAATTTATACTTTAGAAACTTAACTACAAGTTCAGATACTGGCACGTCTTGGAAAAAGATATGGAATAGTGGCAACGATGGTTCAGGTTCTGGTCTAGACGCTGATCTCTTGGATGGGCTACAGCTAACTTCACAGAACAGGAACAACCAAGCTAACCGTGTAGTACGCACACAGGGCAGCGGCTATGCAGAGTTTGGCTGGATCAACACTACGAGTGGTAACACTACAAGTACACTTACTGACATTTATGTAAACACTAATGACGGTTACATCCGCAAAGCCACTCCTGCGCACTTCAGGAGTCAAATCACTGATGGTGTGTACTACCCTGTAAGCAACCCTAATGGATACACCACATATACAGCCAACCAACCACTAAACACTAATAGTAACGCTACGTTTAACGCTTTATATGTTGCGGGTGAGATAATACACTCTGGTGACACCAACACCTACATTTCGTTCCACGCAGAAGACCACTGGCGTGTTGTTACTGGTGGAGCAGAACGCTTAGAGGTAAATAACTCACAGATCACTTCTACTGAGCCTATTCATGCGCCTAGCTTTCATGGAGATGGTTCTAGCTTAACTAATTTAAATATAGCTACACCTCTTACGGCCCTTTCTACCGGAACTGATGCTACTGGCTCTGATTTAATTCCTGTTTATGATGTATCTGCGGGTACTTGGGAAAAGCAAACAATTACTAATGCAGCTCTACAAGGGCCGGCTGGTGTAAATGCTGCTCCCACAGGCGGCGAGTCTGTAGCATACGGAGTGCCTGAATCTACAGATGATACCCCTGAAACTGCAGGTCAAATTTACATTAGGAACGCAGCTAATACAGGGCGGATAACTAGCGGTCTTTGGGTTCTCCAGTCGCAAACTACCCCTAGTTATATTCGTATGGCTTATTCTGGTACAGGAGAGGCAGCTAACCTCCGTAAAGATTCACTAATAAGATTAGGTCAGTCAAACGGTCAGATTAGCTATGTTTACACCCAAGATCACTGGGCTACGTTTAACATAACAGGTTATACTGATTACGGTACTTACATAGAGTTTACTGTTGGTGCCCCTTTTGCTTACGCTGGCGGGTTTTTCACATCCGCCGCCGCTCAACTTATATGGACCTCACCGGGGGCTTATACTACAACTGCTGGTGCCGTTGGGACTTATGCGTGGCTTTGGCGAGACAATGCATATACTCAAATTGGAACGACACACGCTGGTTCTACCTTGTTCTACTCAACGATAAGTGATGGTAATTCTACAGGTGCTGTAGCCCATGTCTATAAAACAGTCGGAACAGTTCGTTCAGGTATTTCCCCCTCTGGTACTTGGAGGTCTATGGGAAGTGCTGGGACGTATAGCGCTGCCTATGGCCAAGCAACACTTTATGTGAGGATATCATAATGAGCATTACAATAACAGAAGTCCGTAATGCGGCATCACTTCAAGCTGACAACCTTCGTATGGATGTAGAGATTAACCACCCACAGCACGGCTGGATACCTTACACACTAGATCCCGCTGATATGGACACAACCATAGACAACGATACAGTCATGGCTCTGATTGGTACAGACTTCGCAGCTTACGTTCCGCCCACACAGGCAGAGCTAGACGCAGCAGAAGCCGCATCCGTTCGTGCTGATCGGGATTATCTACTTGTAGAAGTAGACGCCATTGCAGGTAACGCACTACGTTGGGCTTCACTTACTGCTGACACGCAGGCAGCATGGGCCACATACCGCCAAGCACTCTTAGACGTACCACAGCAAGAGGGCTTTCCTAACAATGTTACGTGGCCTACTAAACCTTAATAACTTAAACAAAACTTAAAGGAGAATAAAATGGAAGAGAAAAAAACACAATCCATTACTATTAACGACAAAGAATACACAGCAGACCAACTTACTGATAAACAAAAAATGTTAATTAGTCACTTGACTGATTTAGATCGTAAGATTGGTTCTACTAGATTTAACTTAGATCAATTACAAGTTGGTCGAGATACCTTTGCTAAAATGCTGCAGGAAGACTTAGAGGTTCCTGAAGCAGAAGAGGTATAGTCCCTTATTAAAAACGCCGCCTGCTTAGATACTATACCCCAACCAATGTCGATATGTCAGGGTATGTATCTTAATTCTCTAAGTTCCTTATAGGGGGGTCTTCGGATCCCCCTTCGGATTAATTAACACATAACAATATCACGAGGATATACATGCGCAACATTACTTATGAGGGTCCATCTACTCCCTTGTCTCAAGAATTAGATGAAATGAAGTATAGACAAAAGGGAGAGACCTTTGATGGTAAGGTTAAGCGCATTGCACGATCATTGTGTGATAGTGTGGAACATCAATGGATTCTAGAAGACATCATCGGTCTACAACGATTCCTCCCAGCTGGTAGGGTACAGTCTGCAATGGGTGCAGGTAAGCTTGTTACTGCTTACAACTGTTTTGTATCAGGTGATATTAAGGATAGTATGGATTCTATTATGGATCGTGCTAAAGAAGCAGCAGAAACAATGCGAAGAGGAGGTGGTATCGGTTATGATTTCTCTAAAGTACGCCCTAGAGGTACTCAAATTAAGTCATTGGAGAGCCAAGCTAGTGGGCCTATCTCTTTTATGTCTATCTTTGACGCAGTATGTCAAACAATTAGTAGTTCCGGTCATAGACGCGGGGCGCAAATGGGCGTACTCCGCATTGACCATCCGGATATCGTTGATTTCATTACTGCTAAACGTAATTCTGATAAGCTTACTGGTTTCAACGTATCTCTAGGAATTACTGATAAGTTTATGGAGGCTCTCTCTAAGGAAGATGACAGCTTTGATCTAGTCTTTGATGGAATTGTACATGAAACAGTCTCTGCAAAGGAGATCTGGGATCTGGCAATGGAGTCTACATGGGATTGGGCTGAGCCTGGTGTCTTGTTTATTGATCGCATCCAAGAAATGAATAACCTATACTACTGTGAGACAATATCGGCTACCAACCCATGTGGTGAGCAGCCCTTACCACCATACGGTGCTTGCCTATTAGGCTCTTTCAACTGCACTAAGTACACAATTAAAAATAAAAATGGTAAATACACATTCGACTTTGCTCAATTTAAAGAAGACATTCCTCACGTTGTTCGTGCTATGGATAACGTTGTTGATCGTACTATCTACCCTTTAAGGGAGCAAGAGGATGAGGCAAAGAATAAGCGGAGAATGGGACTCGGCGTTACAGGTCTTGCTAATGCAGGCGAGATGCTTGGATTCGAGTATGGCTCTAAGCCGTTCCTTCGATGGATGGAAAAAGTCTTCGCATGTCTCAGAGACAACACCTACTACGCCTCAGCAAAACTTGCAGAAGAGAAGGGAGCATTCCCCCTCTATCGTGAAGATTACTTAAAGGGTAACTTCATTCGTACACTCCCAGCATTTGTCCAAAAGGAGATCCGAAAGCATGGTATTAGGAACAGCCACCTCACGTCTATTGCGCCTACTGGGACAATCTCCCTCGTGGCAGATAACATCAGTGGTGGAATCGAACCAGTATTTTCACATTCATACGAGCGTACCATCCAGACTTTTGACGGACCACGTTATGAAAACGTTAAGGACTATGCTTTCGCACGGGGAGTTGCAGGACGAAAGGCAGATGACATTTCAGTTCATGAACACTTAGCTGTTCTTACTTTAGCCCAGCACTACATTGACAGTGCTTGTTCTAAAACCTGCAATGTGGGGGATGATGTTACCTATGATGATTTCAAACGTGTTTACGAAACGGCATGGAAAGAGGGAGCCAAGGGCTGTACCACATTTAGGCTCTCTGGAAAACGCTACGGAATCTTCAATGAGACCGTGGAAAAAGAAGCGGAGACTAAGGGCCAGACTGAAGGTGTTACAGAGACGGACGGAGCGAAAGCAGAGGCGTGTTTTTTTGACCCGACTACTGGGCAGCGCGAGTGCTCGTGAGTTATTAGATTAAAATAGGAGGTAGCGATGCCACAACAGATTATACCAATCACAGATCTAGCATCAGCAGGTCTTGTGCAAGATACTCCTGCAGTATCGCTACCACCTAATGTCTTTTCAGATGTACACAATGTTCGCTTTAGGGATGGGGCTGTTAAACGGTTCCCATCTGATGTTGATAAACTAACATCACTTACAGACGTTGTGTACGTTGCGTACTGGCCTTCAACACTTGGAGATCGATATGTAGTTATTACAGATAATGGATCTAACACAGTGTTCACAGTGTATAATGATAGCTTCTCTGTTGTCTCAGCACAAGGTGGTACTAACACTGGGGTAACTGGTGGTAGCTGGCAACATACTTTGTTTAATGGGGGTTATCATATTATATTTAATAATGGTAACTCTACACCCGTCTTCTTGCAAGATGATGTAGTGGGTGTGACACCTTTACCTGGATGGGATTCCTATGCAGTTGAGGAAGAGATTACTTCTTTTGAACATGATGGTTCTTCTGGATCTACTGAGATCAAGAACACGGTACTGGTAAATCCAGGTGCGGGCAACACCATCTCAATTAAGATAACTGCGATACCTCGGAACACATCTAGCCCAATCCACACAGAGACAGTCACTGTTGACTCATCCGGAGTTGTATCACCAGATGCCACATTGGCAGACATTGGAACGATTACACAAGTTGACTTTAGTAATAATAAATTCTTCTTTGTACCTGAGACATCTTCAGGAGGTGCTGTATATAAGGTGTCTGTAACTACTATCCCAATCACAGCAGTAACAGCAGGTGTTGTAAGGTCTTATGGAAACCTCTTAGTTGCAGGTAACCTAAAAGAAACGGGTGGTCGTACACTCACAGGCACCATACGTACCTCTGATGTTGCTGGGCCAGGTTCTATCCCTGAGAATTGGAACCCCTTTAAGAATGGTGCTAATACAGCAGATGAGTTTATCTTAGCAGCTACAGGAACTATTAAAGACATGGAGGAGCTTCAAGGAGTTCTCTATGTATACACAGATTCTTCTATACACTCTGTTCAACAAACCGGATCACCTTTCGTACCATTCCAAATATCACCAGTAACAAATAACTATGGAGTTAATAATACAGGTGGTGTTATAGAGGTAGATGGTAAACATATTGTATATGGAAGTAACGACTGCTACGTATTCAGTGGTCATCCAGGATCCATATCTTCAATAGCTGATGGTAGGGTTAGGGGTTTCTTTAGGAATAACACTAATATTAAAGCTGTTAGATTTAATAAATATGATGAGGTTTGGTTCTGGTCTAGTACAACTGTGTATGTGTGGAACTATCGTAATAATGTGTGGACTAAACGAGACTTACCTACAGGTACAAACTCGATGTCTGCTATTAGAGGAGACCTTCTTCTTTCAGCACCTACAAAACTCGTTGGTGTAGATGGAAGTTCATTCCTATCGGGAGCTGTACTAGAGCGTAGGCGCATGGCAATCACCCCCGAGTTTGACACTGAGAGTGTGTCGGGTATGGTTCTGTTGTTTGATGGATCTTCTAAAGCCAATATTAAGTATGATGGTGTAGATAAGGTTGGGGAGGCAGTTGATTTTACAGCTAGACCTGCAATACCTTTTGATACTATCTTAGATTATAAAGCGGATGTTAGGATTAATGGTCGTTTCTTAAACTACAGGATTGAAAGCCAGCCAGATGAAACAACCCTTGATTGGAATCTCACAGGATATCAAATTCAAATAAGTAAGGGAGGTCGCAGGTAATGTCTATTATCCGACCACCCTATACCGGAGACCCTGTTTTAGATTCTTGGACAAATCAAATAACACAAGCCCTTAATATGGGGTTACTTCCAGGTGTTAACGCAAGTGGTGCTGGAATAGGTGGGGGTACGGGGGCAGATGGTGCCAATGGTAACATAACTCTGTTCCTGTACAAACGCACAGCTAATGACACTGTCCCACCTGCACCTAGTTCTGTGACCTATGACTACTCTAACTTGGATAATGTAACAATAACATCAAACAATGGGTGGACAGGGGCTGTGCCATCAGGTGATGCTAGTTACCTATGGGTTACATTTAGGTATGTGTCTGAAACTGAGGGTACCATAACGAGTTCGAACACTTGGCAAACCCCCGTTATTCTTTCACAGGATGGGTCTTCTGCTTTGAGTGTATATATAACTACAGACTCTGGGACGGTGTTTAAGAATGCCGTGGGTACCCCAAAGACATTAACGGCTAATGTTAATCTTGGAGGTGTAACCCCAACAACTACAGACTATAATGGTTATGATTATGACTGGACCTATGAAGGTAATACTATTTGCCTAACCAATGATGGGAGTAGGACTGTCCTCTCAACCAATGGAGTACCTAATACCGTAAATGGTTCTGGGGTTTGTGCCATTGGTGTTCCAGCAAACTCAGAAGATTCGGCTGCGATAACTGCATCTTTAAACACAGGAGTTCTTAGACGTATTGTGCTAGGTCCTGAGGATGTAACAACACAAGTAAGATTAGCAGTTTCTGTTAAAATAGGAGAATAATATGGCACGGGTAGCCTCTAATGAAATTACAATTACCGATATTTCGGACGGTACAAATCCGATTACAGCGTTCACAACTAACGCTAACCACACATTTGCTGCTGCAGCTAATGGTACAGTCTCTAACGTTGCTGGATTTACATCTACCTTAATTGTATTCGTAGGTCAAACACAAGCATCTTATGTCGCTACCATTGGCTCTACACCAGAAACATTTTCAATCACCAATATAGCATACGTAGGTTCATCAACTGGTTGGGGAACCCCATCTAACGCTAGTGGTACTATTACAATCCCATCTGTTTCAGCAACAGCTGCAATCAGTGTCACTCTACGACTAACATTCAGTGTGGTGCCAACATCTACAACAACACCTGTTACTGGTCTTACACAAGACATTACTTTGTCTATTGTTAAAGAGGGGGCTGGTGGTCAGGTTATTGAGATTGTACCATCATCACAGACCTTCTTTGCGAACTCCGCAGGTACTCTTAATGCTAGTCAGACTAATATTATTTTAGGTATTGAGTCTCAAGGTACTACAGGTAACATCACATTAGCTACTTCTATTAACGGTGCTGCATTCATTACTCAAACCACTACGAGCACTGCTCAAGGTGGTATTGCTTTCTACGATGCTGATACTTCGGGTACTGTGGAAACTACAGGTACCTTTCCAGTTACACAGAATGGTATTGCTCGCCTAGCTATTGCTCAAACAAACTTAGGGAATACTGGTAATACGTTAACAGTTAAAGTAACAGGTGCCACTGGTGGTTCAGATGCTCTTACTGTGTTTAAAGTTCAAGAAGGTGCGGCTGGTACTGGTGCTATTATCGTGTCGGTAACATCTAGTGACGGGACGGTGTTTAAAAATAGTGCAGGAACAGCTAAGACTTTGACAGCCAATGTAACAGATGTTGATACGGGTGTTGCACCAAGCACAAGTGTAACATACACCTGGACACGGGCCAATGGTGCAGCAGTTCGTGTTACCTCCATATCTGATCGGACTGTCATTTCAACAGGTGGTGTGTTAGCCTCAGGTACAGGGTTTCCAAACATTATTGTAGGGCCTGAAGATGTAACAACACAAGAGCGTTTCGGAGTCTCTGTAAGTGTAGCCGATTCTTAAAGGAGAATAAATATGCCAAGAGTAGCATCAGACGAAATTACAATAATGGACATAACAGATGGAGACCCAGCTCCTCGTCTTGCTTCACGGCGTCTCTTTAAAGCTTTAACAAATGTGCCTCAGACCCCCCAAGCTACTATTACATGGGCAACAAATGCTTTATCTAGTATCGAAACTGGGTGGTCTGAGACATCCCCAACACAACAAGCGGCTTCAGATACTGTCGTCTATTTCTCGGATCTTTTATTCTCAGACACAACAGGTACAGCAACAGAAACAACAGCAACTGGTACCTCACCACTCCCTGTGACTTCTTTCTCAGGGCTAGTTACGTTTTCAAGTGGTAACTTCTCAAAAGATGGTTCTGCTATTACAGATATTGATGGTGGTAATATAACTACAGGTTCTATTTCAGGTAGTCCTTCTGGGGTGAATCCCCCATCAGCAGGTAGTGCACCCACTGGTACTGAAGATGGCACGTCTTTAAACCTAACTGATGGTAACCTTACTATTGGTAACTCAACTAACTATATCAGTTGGGATGGAACGGAACTTAAAGTCCAAGGGGAGATTGTCAACATTACAAAACAGCACTTAGCTGGACTAGCAGGTGATTGGTTTTGTATCTCAGATACTGTCACAGACCTAAGCACTGTCCTTCCGTTTAGTCTGAACGGGGCAGGTCTGTACCGTATGATAATGGTAGGTGGTGGTGGTGGTGCCAGTGCAGCCTATACAAACATTTTTGGATACACAGGTGTTTCTGGTGGTGGTGCAGGTGCGTTAGCAGTGTGGACATTTTTATGGAATGGAACATCAGCTATCCGCGCGAACATCGGTTATGGTGGCGCTGGTACAATTCACACCACAGATGGAAGTGGTGGTGGAGCATCATCTTTTATAGTAGATGGGGTAGCCACGATCACTACAAATGGTGGGGGTGGTGGAGACCGAGGTAACTCTATCCTTACACCAGGTGGTTCTGGCGGAGATATTTTATTTGCTACAAACCCTGACCCTGGTATGTATGACCTTGAAACACGGTATGGTGGTCGTGGTGGTAACTCGACTGTCTCTGGTGGTAGTACATCTCATGGTAGTGCTGGCGGTGGTGGAGTTAACTTCCTTGGAGTTGGCAATAGTACAGACCAGACTATTACCCGTGGCGGTGACTTTGTTGTTGCAACCTCAAATGATTCCGCTGCGACTGCTGGTGGTGGTCCACAAGGTAAAGGTGGTGACATCAACAGCATGGGAGGTGACCGCTTTTCAACCGCAGCTGTATACGCTGCTCAAGGTAGTTCAAGTCCGTCTAGTACTAACGCAGGTATAACATATGAGCCTGTTGTGGGGAATGTAATTTCTACCCCCTATTTAGGTTTTGCACCACTTGGTCGTACTTATGCTGGAACCACTGATGACGAAGGTGTTGGACCCCCCGATGCTTCAGGTATTTTGGGTGGTGGCGGTGTTCTCAGAACTACTGTGGGGACTACTGCGCAAGCGTCTAAGCAATCACATGCGCCTAGCGGTTTTTTATTTGGTGGTGGTGGTGGCGGATCAGCTGTTGCTCAGCTTGGTAATGAAGACCTTGCTGAAATAACAGGTGGTAATGGAGGAATCGGGGCTGGCGGCGGTGGTGGCTTCGGATTAACTTCACGTGGTGGTAATGGTGGTGGCGGAGCACTATTCGTACTCAAACTTTAGAGGCAGTTGAATCTACTACTCACAAGATACCCTATTCTTTGACAAGTATAGGAAGTTATAATGGAAAAACGTAAATGATAAGACTATTAAGTGGCCCTGAGTTGGCAGACAAGTGGCATAAGTTAAGGCCCTTAATCGATCAAGCATTAGAACATGGAGGAGGAGCTGTGACATCTCACGGACTCTTCCTCCAATGCTTAGGTGCTGTGGGACAATGTTGGATTAGACATGAAGGTGAGGTATGTATTACCCGCTTTGAAGAAATAGAAGGTAAGAGACAACTATCCGTCATTGCCTGCACATCACCTGGTTTGTTAGAATTCCTACCAGAGTGCATGAATATATTTGAGGATTTCGCACGTTTCAATGATTGCAAAAGGACTGTAGTCTATGGGCGCAAAGGTTGGGCACGTGCCCTTAAAGAATACGGATACCGTGAGACGTTCATAACGCTCACTAAGGAGGTTTAATATGGCTACGACAACAACAACATCAGGTCTTCCTGACTATGCTCAACCCTATGTAGAGGATGCTTTAGCAAATGCTACTGATCTTTATAATGTAGGAGCTATGGATAACGTTGCGGCGTTAACACCAGAACAACTTGCTGCACTAGAGAAACAAAAGACACTTGGGGGTACTGGTGGTATCTACGATCAGGTTGCCGCAGACAGTTACGGAGCTACCCAAGCGTACCGAGATGCTGCTGCTGGTACTGGTTTGTTTGGAGCTGATGCTTTAGGTAAGCAAATGACTTCCATGCAAGGTAGTATTGGAACTGCGGTTGAAGGTTTGCTGGGGCAGCAGAAAGGTCAGTTCTCACGAGGTGGTAACCTTGGTGGTGCTCGTGCACAACAGTCTATGGATTCAGCTGCTATGAAAGTGGGTGGTGATATGGCAGCAGCTGAGCTTGCCAATCGTCGTGCATCTGCTTTGTCTGGAGCTGGTGGTGTGTTCGGAGCTGGTGCTGGTCTCCAAAGTCAATTCGGAGCTGGTGCTAATCTACTTGGGCAAGCTGGGTCAGCGATTCAGCAGCAGAATCAGAACGAAGGTGATGCAGCTTATCAGGGTATCCAACGATTGTTTGGTCTGTATGGATCTCCTGCCTTGGGAAGCACAAGCACCCAAACAGGTGGAGGTAAGTGATGAGACGTATAATCCAAAAGTATAATGAGGGTAGTCCTGGTGCAGTTGGCCCTGTGGTGGCAACAGGTATCCCTCAAGGTGGTCATGCAGCTTCGGCTATTCAAAGTTATCTAAGTGGTCAGACAGCTGGGCCTTTATCTTACACAGCTGGGCAGTCTACTGTACCTGATTACAGAGCACTTGCAGATGAGCGTCGAAGATTGCGTGGTGAGTTAGCAGCAACTGGTGCTTCTGCAGAAGTACAACGGCAAGCTATTAAAGATGCAGATTCAATTGCACTTTCACCAACTGGGAGTACAAGTGAACACTGGGGTAACGCTGACCCTGGGGCTACAGTTAACATAGCTGCTAACATTACAGAAGATAATCCTACTGGTAAGACCTATGTTGATCCTGCAGCTGCTGGTGAATACGAAGC
>Ga0209137_1000705_pt1 | contig 34872 bp, 29 predicted proteins | sample SaaInl5LU_22_DNA_FD_184642 | JGI IMG/M metagenome (GOLD analysis project Ga0209137, IMG submission 184642) | Marine microbial communities from expanding oxygen minimum zones in the Saanich Inlet - ESP_105LU_22_DNA (SPAdes) (version 2) | ecosystem: Environmental > Aquatic > Marine > Intertidal...
GCAAGAGCATTAGTTACAAAACCTAAAGTTGTTTTAGCAGATGAGCCTACAGGTGCATTAGATTCTACAACAACAGATTCTGTAATGGATTTGCTTAAAGCCATTAATGATGAAGGTATGACTGTTTTTGTAATTACTCACGAAGAAGAAGTTGCAGAACAAACCAAAAGAATTGTACGTCTTAAAGATGGTGTTATAATTAGTGATGAATTAACTAAAGCTTCTAAAGCAGTTTAATTATGTTCGATTTAGATCGTTGGAGAGAAATTTTTCAAAGTATTAATAAGAACAAATTACGTTCTATATTATCAGCTTTAACAGTTGCTTTTGCAATTTTACTCTTTACGCTACTTTTTGGTATTGTTAACGGATTAACTAATTTCTTTAAAGAAGCCTTTGCAGATGACGCTCAAAACTCCATGTTTATTAGAGTTTGGAAAACTACAAAACCTTATAAAGGTCTTCAATTAGGAAGAAGAATTCAGTTAAGAAATACAGATTATGATTATGTAACTGGAGAATATTCTAATAAAATACAATATCAATCTGCAAGAATATATAAAAACTTTACTATTAAGTATAAGAATAATGCAGATGCTTACAATGTAAGAGCTGTGCATCCAGATCATCAATTTTTAGAAAAAACGATTATAGATGAAGGTAGATATTTAAATGCAAGAGATTTAAAAGAAAAGTCTAAAGTTATTGTAATTGGTAGATTAATTAAAAGAGATTTATTTGGTGAAAAATCTGCATTAATGAAAAGAGTTAATGTAAATGGAATCTCTTACATGATTATTGGTATTTTTTCTGATGATGGAGGAGATAATGAAGAAAGAATGGCCTATATACCTGTAACTACAGCACAAATGTTATATGGTAATAATGATTATATCAGTCAAATTAATTTAGGATATGACCCAAGTTTAAGTTTAGACGCAGCTGTAGCTTTTGGTAATAAGTTAGAAAGAGATATGCGTAAACAACTTAACATTCATCCAGATGATCAAAGTGCATTATCTGTTCGTAATATGGCAGAAGCTAATAAGAATGTAGGTCAATTTATGTTTATTTTATACTTTATTGCAATTATTGTTGGTTCAGGTACTTTAGTCGCAGGAATTATTGGGATTTCTAACATAATGATTTTTGTTATAAAAGAACGTACAAAAGAATTTGGTATACGTAAAGCATTAGGTGCTAAACCTACTTCTATTATAAGTATGGTAGTACAAGAAACCGTTTTAATTACTACACTTGCTGGTTATGTAGGTTTAACATTAGCTACATTTATTTTAAGTTCAGAGAGTTTAAGAGAAGTTTTAGAAGGATACTTTATCAAAGACCCAAGTGTTAGTCAAGGAGTAGTGATTGGGGCAACAATAGTTTTAGTCTTATCAGGATTAATAGCAAGTTATGTTCCAGCAAAAAGAGCTGCAAATATTAAACCAATTGAAGCCTTAAATGCAGATTAATTATGAAATTTCTATTTGATTCAGATACATGGCAAGAGATTTACGGAAGTATTCGTAAAAACAAAGTAAGAACTATAATTACAATTATAGGGGTACTTTGGGGTATCTTCTTGTTAGTGGTTTTATTGGGGGCAGCAAGAGGAATGGAAAATGGCTTTAAAAAAGTGTTTGGTGATTTTGCTACAAACAGTGTATTTGTTTGGACACAAAGAACAGATACTCCTTTTAAAGGATTTCAAAAAGGTAGAAGATTCAGATTGGATATGAATGATATTAATGCTTTACAATCTGAATATAAAGATGAAATAAAGTTACTAGCACCAAGAAATCAAACCAATAATTTAATAATACACGATTTTAAATCTGGAAATTTTCAAGTAAGTGGAGATTATCCTGTTTTAGATCAAATTCAAAAGAAAAAATTAATCAGTGGTCGATTTATAAATCAGAATGATATTTTGTCCTATGCAAAGGTAACTGTTATATCAGAAGATATGTATAAACAGTTGTTTGATAAAGATGAAGAAGCCATTGGTGTTTATATTAAAATTAACGGAATCAATTACAAGATAGTAGGTGTCTATGGCCCAAGTAATGGAATTGATTTAGATGGAGATACAGCATATATTCCTTTTTCAACCTTTAAAAAAGTATATAATAGAGCCAACAAAATAGATTGGATGGTTATTACAGCAGCTGAAGGGGTTGATATTGAACAATTAGAAAGTGATGTGTTACTCACGCTTAAAAGTTTACATAAAGTACATCCAGAAGATGAAAGAGCATTTGGCTCCTTTAACTTAGGTACTCAAATAGCAAAATTTATGGGCTTTTTAACGGGTATGCAATTTCTAGTTTGGTTTGTTGGTATAGGTACTTTAATTGCAGGTGTATTTGCCATTGGTAATATCTTATTAATTACAGTAAAAGAAAGAACAAAAGAAATTGGAATACGAAGAGCTTTAGGCGCAACTCCAAAAAGTATAAGACAACAGATTATTTTAGAATCGGTCTTTTTAACCACAGTTGCAGGTATGTTAGGGATTGTCTTTGGTGGTTTTATATTATTTATTATAGACTCAACAGTAGGTTCTGGAGAAGATGCAGCTTTAGTAAACCCTACAGTTAACATTCCAATAATTTTTATAGCATTTGCCACATTAATATTTTTAGGAACATTAATAGGATTAATTCCTGCACACATGGCAACAGTAGTAAAACCAATAGAAGCATTAAGAGAAGAATAAAAAATCAATTAACAAATCATGAGTAAAAGAGCAAAAATTATTTTAATTGTTATAGCAGTATTATTTATAGCTGCATTAATTTGGTTCGGAAAAAAGAATAAATCCGCAGTTATAGAATATGAAACTGAGAAGCCATTTAAAACAACAATTGTTAAGAAAACTGTTGCTACAGGTATTGTAACACCATTAGAAGAAATTGAGATTAAACCTCAAATTACAGGTATTATAGATAAAATAATGTTATTAGAAGGCTCTAAAGTTAAAAAAGGAGATCTTATAGCAACTGTAAGAGTTGTGCCTAATGAGCAAGCTTTAATTAGCGCTCAAGGTAGAGTTAATAACATTAAAATTAATTTAAATAACGCTAAAGTAGCTTACGAAAGAAATAAAAAACTTTTTGATAAAGGTGTAATTTCTAGAGCAGATTTTGAGCGTTTTGAATTAACTTATAATTCTTTAAAACAAGATTTACAAAATGCACAGAACGATCTTTTAATCATTAAAAAAGGTTCTGCAGGTTCTGGAGGTGCTGCTAATACAAATATTATAGCACAGATTTCTGGTACAATTTTAGAAATTCCTGTAAAAGAAGGTGATCAAGTTATACAATCTAATAACTTTAATGCAGGTACTACTATTGCATCTATTGCAGATATGAGTAAAATGATTTTTGAAGGAAAAGTAGACGAGTCTGAAGTAGGTAAACTAATTAAAGGTACAGATATAGATGTATCAATTGGAGCTATAGAAGGTGTAAAATTTCCTGCAAAATTAAACTTTATTGCACCTAAAGGAACAGAAGAATCAGGAGCAGTTCAATTTAAGATTAAAGCAGATATGTCATTAGATGAAAAATATTTTATTAGAGCTGGTTATAGTGCTAATGCAGATATTGTATTAGAAAAGAAAGATAGTGTTTTAGCTATTAAAGAAGCTCTTTTAAAATTTGACAAAAAAACTGAAGAGCCTTATGTAGAGGTAAAATTAGCTGATGGTACTTTTGAAAAAAGAGAACTTAAGCTTGGTACTTCAGATGGTGTAAACGTAGAAGTTTTAGAGGGTGTTACTAAAGATGATGAAATTAAAGTTTGGAACAAAACATCTAAAGATGATAAGAAAAACAATAACTAGTAGTTATTAATTATACAAAACAAAAGGAGCTCTATTTTAGAGCTCTTTTTGTGTTTACCACCAAACTAAAAAACATTTTAAAATTTCTCCATTTTGCTGTTTTAGCCAGAAAAGTGGAGAAAAATTTCTTTCTAAGTAGTTTTTTGATGATGATTTAAAATCATTATAATTTAACCATTCTACATTTTCATGAGGTTTAATTAACCAATCTTTTTTATTAGGGATGTAGAATTTACAATTTATAAAATCTTGTAGCTCTTTTGTATTTAAATAATATCCGACAATACAATCATTATTTAGAGTAGTTAATTTGATATTTTTATTGTTAAAAGGTAAAAACAATTGTGCTTTAAAATAAACTTGTTGTTTTATACTATTTGTGTCTATTTTTTGCTTTTTTAAATAAGTTGAACAAGTATTAGAGTAGAGAAGTGGTAACTGTTTCTCTTTCAATTTTATTAATTTTTCAATAAGGCTGTCTTTTCTGTTTGGTCCAATAAAATGCTCAATTTCATTGTTTCCAATTGTTTTATCATACAAATAAAACTTATAAACAATTTCTAAATGTATGGTAAAATCATTTCTTTTTAAAATGCAATCTAATTCGCCTAGAGTTCTTTTATCTTCTTGAATTTGAATGTTTTCTAATAAAATATTACAATCTTTTTCTTTTGATATTTGAAATGAAACAAAACGTTCTATATATTTCCCTAAACGTAACTTTTCATCAATAATAGTATCAATTTTTTCTGATTTTGCTGTTATATAAAATTGCTTTAAATCGTATACGATATCATTTTTCCACAAACTTTGTGTTTGCAAAAAACCATCATATCTTTTTTGTAAATCTTTATTTTTTTGATGCATCTAAAAATCTAATTTACAAATCAATTTTGTAAATTGAACATTTAAAGAAATTATTCATGCAAATAGAAAATTCTACTTTTCAGTTTTTAAAAGATTTACAAAAAAATAACAATAGAGATTGGTTTGCAGATCATAAACCATTATATACAAAGGCTCAAAAAAACGCCAAACAAGTGTTTGCAGAAATACATAAAAAATTGCAAGTACATGATCAAATAGAGAAATCTAAAATGATGCGTATTTACAGAGACGTTCGTTTTTCTAATGATAAAACTCCTTATAAACCTCATTTTGCAAATTCGTATTCTAGATTGGGTAAAGAATTAAGAGGAGGTTATTTTTTAAGAATAAGACCAGGAGAATCTTTTTTAGCTGGTGGTTTTTGGGAGCCTAATAAAGAAGACTTATTTAGAATAAGAAAAGAAATAGAACAAGATGCTTCAGAAATTCGAGAAATTTTAAAAGATAAAAACTACATAAAACATTTTGGAGGTAAATTCGAGAGTTTTTCTGAATTAAAAACTGCTCCAAGAGGTTTTGAAAAAGATCATCCAGATGTAGATTTGTTACGCAAAAAAGGGTTTATAGCTACAAAAAGCTTTACAGATAAAGAAGTATTATCTGAAGATTTTATTGATAAAGTAGATGAGAGTTTTAAAGCTTTAAGACCATTTTTTAATTTATTTAGTGATATTTTAACTACCAATTTAAATGGTGAAAGTATATTGTAATGATGCAAAAATTTTCATTAGAACTTACAATACATAAAGAAGATATAGATGATTTAAATCATGTAAACAATGCTGTTTATGTTAAATGGATGAATGATGTTGCCAAAACACATTGGACTTTGTTATCAAAAAATCATGATTTAGATGATTATATATGGGTAGTTAGTAGGCATGAAATTGACTATAAAAGTGAAGCCTTTTTTGGAGATAAAATCACTGCTAAAACTTGGGTTGGAGAAACTAGAGGAGTAACATCAGAGCGTTTTATAGAGTTTTATAAAAACGAAGTTTTATTAGCAAAAGCAAAAACCATTTGGGTTTTATTAGATGCTAAATCATTTAGACCTGTAAGAATTAGAGAAAACATTCTAAAAGTATTAGAACCATTCAAATAAAAGTATCTTTGCAAAAAATTAAGATACTATGTCAACATTTGCAGCCTTAGGTGTTCGTAAAGATTATATAAAATCAATTAAAGAGATTGGAATTTCTAAACCTTCAGAAATTCAAGAAAAAGCAATACCTATTTTATTAAAATCTAAAACAGATTTTATTGGTTTAGCGCAAACTGGTACAGGAAAAACTGCTGCTTTTGGTTTGCCTGTTTTACATCAAATAGACGCAAAATCAGAAAATATTCAAGCGCTAATTTTATCACCTACAAGAGAGTTGGTGCAACAAATTAAAAAACAACTATTTAAGTTTACGAAATACGTAGACGAACGTATCTTTTTAGAAGCTGTTTTTGGTGGAGAAAAGATTGATAGACAAATGAATAACTTAAAAAGAACGACTCATATTGTTGTTGCAACTCCAGGTAGATTAATAGATTTAATTGAAAGAGGAGCAGTAGATATAAGTCATGTTAAAACAGTTATTCTTGATGAAGCTGATGAAATGCTGAGTATGGGTTTTAAGCAAGATTTAAATCGAATTTTAAAATTCACAACAAAATCTGATAGAAAAACTTGGTTGTTTTCTGCGACAATGCCAGAAGAAATTAAACGTATTGTAAAAACCTATATGGATGCAAATGCACCAAGGATTGAAATCAATAAAAACACATTAGTAAACGCAAATATTAGACATCAATTTACAAGAACAACTTTAAAAACAAAGGTAGATGATATTGTTACTTTTTTAGAAAAAAGACAATCTCAAAGAGGTATTATTTTTTGCAGAACAAAAGCAGGTGCTCAAAATTTGGCTAAACAATTAATTGAAGAAGGTTTTTCTGCAGCTGCTTTAGAAGGAGATATGCAACAAAAAGAAAGAGATAAAGTAATGCGTGCTTTTAAAAATGAAAGTTTACAATATTTAATTTCTACAGATGTTTCTGCAAGAGGAATAGATGTAAAAGAGTTAGAGTTTGTAGTTCATCATCAATTACCAGAGCAATTAGAGTATTATACCCATAGAAGTGGTAGAACTGCAAGAGCAGGAAAATCTGGTACTTCTTTAGCCTTTATTTTGCCTAGTGAAATTGAGAAAATTCATCAAATACAAAAAGAGTTACAAATTAAATTTACAGAAGTTACAGTCTAGTGGAATTAGTTTATATTTTAGATATTTTAGGAACTTTAGCATTTGCTATAAGTGGTGCTTTAGTAGCTTCTGACCAAAAATTAGATTTATTTGGGGTTATTATTATTGCTTTTGTAACAGCTGTTGGTGGTGGTATGTTACGTGATGTTTTAATTAATGCTCACCCAATTAATTGGATTGGTGATTTAAACTATTTATACGTAATTTTTATAGCAGTTTTTCTAACCTTTCTTTTTAAAAGTAAAATTTTGCCCTTAAGTAAAACGTTGTTTTTATTTGACACTGTTGGTATTTCTGTATTTACTTTGTTAGGTTTACAAAAAGGTTTAAATTTTGATTTGCATCCATTAATCGCTTTAATTATGGGAATGATTTCAGCTGTATTTGGTGGAGTTTTAAGAGATGTTTTAACGAATAAGATTCCTTTAATTTTTGAAAAAGAAATTTATGCTTCTGCATGTTTAGCAGGGGGTATTACTTATTTATTACTGAAAAAAACACCAATAACAGATAATTTAAATTTTATTGTTTCTGCTTCTGTAATTATTACAATTCGATTAATAGCTGTAAAGTTTAATTTAGAATTACCTAAAGTTAAAGACGATATATTTGGAAAATAAAAAAAGGAGAAGTGATAAACTTCTCCTTTTAGTTTGCTATTCTATAGCTATTAATTCACGTCTTTGAGTAATTCTCTGATTGAACGTAATAATTGCTGATCTATACCATTATCAATTTTACCTGGCATATTTTTTACTTTAATAGTTGGTTCTGTTTGGTTGTTTTCCATCCATTCACCTGCTTTGTTTTTAGCACTTACAGGAACAACACCCCAATAACCTCCATTAGGTAAACCTTCCCAACCTGCAAAACTACAAGTTCCAGGTACTGGCATTCCAACTGTTTTACCAATTTTTAAATCTGTATATCCTTGTGCATAACAATGACCATCAGAATAATTACTTTCATTAAACATTGTTAAAGTTGGTTTTGTCCATCTAGAAGTTGGTTCTCCACCAACAACTTTTGCAGCAGTTGCATAGGTTATAAAAGGTTCACCTGTAAAAAACATAGCTAAATCTGCGACTAAATCTCCACCACTGTTAAAGCGTGTATCTACAATAACACCTTTTTTGTCAAAATATTTACCCATCATATCTTGATAGATGCTTCTATAAGGACCATCACTCATACCAGGGATATGTACATACCCTAATTGACCATTACTTTGTTTTTCAACTTCTTTCTCATTTATTTTAACCCACCTATCATACAATAATCTATTTTCTGCTCCAAGAGAAATTGGCTTAACAGTAATAGTATTAGTGTTTTTTGATTTTGGATCATAAATTTCTAACAAAGTAAAGTCGCCCACTTTTCTATTTAAATATTTTGCGATATCCTGATTTTTATCAACTGTAACACCATCAATTTTTTTGATAATGATTCCTGCAGAAATTGTAAACTTGGCTTTATCTAAAGGACCTCCTTTTATAATTTCATCTATTAAAATACCATCATCTTTATGATTATAATTCATAAAAATTCCTAAAGAAGCTGTTGCATCTGGATTAGACACAGAACCTCCTCTAAATCCTGCACCTGAATGAGAAACATTAAGTTCGCCTAACATTTCTGAAAGCATTTCTGAAAATTCATATGCATTACCAATATGTGGTAAGTATTTGCTATACTCTTTTTTCATTTTATTCCAATCAATTCCATGAAAAGTTGGTTCGTAAAAAATTGCATTTGTACGAATCCAAACATGGTTAAACATAGCTTCTCTTTCTGATACTTCATCAAAAAGAATTTCACCTTTAATATTAACAGATTCTCTTTTTTTAGCTTCAGGATTTAATTTAGAAAATCTACCACCACTTAAAAGGAATAAGTTTTTCATTTCTTTATCCCATTCTAAACTTCCACCACCAACATTTAATTTCATTAGCATTTTAGTTTCGCGAGTTCTTAAGTTAGTACTCCATAGATTAGAACGACCTTCGAAACTTGATAGGTAATAAAGATAATCTCCTTTTTTAGAAAGTACAGCATCACCCAAACTAGAAGAATGAATAGTCAATCTTTTGGTTCTATCTTTCATATTATCCCAATCGAAAGTGAGTAATTTTTCTGTTTTTACAGAATCCTTCTTTTTAGCATCAGTTTTTTTATCAGACTTTTTCTTGTCGTCTTTCTTTTCTTTCGCTTTTTTCTTTTTTTCTTCTTCTTTAATGGCTTGCATTAATTTGTAGTCTTCATCACTTAAATTAAATTCATCCCAAGCATCTTGAGTAAAAAACATACTATAAACGTCACTTTGAGAACGACCACTTGTTGCATACGATTTTAAACCATTTCTGTTACTAAACCATAACATTTGCTTACCTCCATTTACCCATTTTGGAGAATAATCATAATATCCACTCTCATTTAAATTAATTCTTTTTGAACCATCTGCAGCCATTAGTAATACTTCGCTATTACTTAAGGTTTTGCTCCAATCTACCAATAACCATTTGCTATCTGGACTCCAAGTAAAGTATTTATCTCCATCTCTCATATGAAATAAATCTTTTGGTGTTAGTAAAGTAACTTCTTTTTTAGAGTCGATATCTTTAATTTTTAACGTTCTTCTTCCTTCAATAAAAGCTATTTTTTTTCCATCAGGTGAATATTGAGCTAAATAATTATCTAATTTATTTTCTATTAAAGGTTCTTCTTTTATTAATGTTGATGCGTAGAAAAAAGGTTCTTCTTTTCTAACTTTTTCAGTTTTATAAACAGACCATTTTCCATTTCTTTCACTGCTATATATTACAGATTCTCCTTTTGGACCCCAAGAAACAAAACGTTCGTTTTCTGGAGTATTAGTCAATCTTTTTGTAAATGATTTATCTACAGAAGTTACAAAAACTTCACCTCTAGCAATAAATGCAATTTCTTTTCCATTAGGTGATATAGACATTTCATTTATGCCACCATTAACAGAGATAAATTTATCTGTATTGTCTTTATCTTGCGTAACTATTGTTACCTTAACTTTTTTTTGTTTTTCTCCTTCTTTCATTGTGTATAATTCACCATCAAAACCAAAAGAAAGTACACCATTACCAATGCTTAAAAAACGAACAGGATGTAATTTAAAAGAAGTAACCTGTTCAACATTATTAGGATTATTTATATCCATTTTATGAACATTAAATGTGCCACTTCTTTCACTTAAAAAGTAAGCACTTTTCTCATCTGATGAAAAAACAGGTTGTCTGTCTTCAGCAGTATGAGTAGTAATCATTTTATGTTCATTAGTTTTTGTATTGTACATCCAAATATCTCTTGTAATTGCAGAATTATGGTGTTTTCTCCACTCATTTTCACCACCTTTCACATCATGATACAACATAGTTTTTCCATCTTTAGAATATTGTACATATTCTGCAGGAACCGTAAAAATTTGCTGTACTCTTCCAGCATTTGCAGGAACACTATATAATTCTGATTGTGATCTATGTGGGTATTGCCTGTGGTTTACATCATCTTGTCTTAAAGCTCCAAAAACAACTTCTTTGTCATTTTTTGTAAATGTGTATGGGTTTTCGTCATTAGAATGAAAAGTTAGTCTTGTAGCTTTACCACCTTCAGCATTCATTACATAAATATCAAAATTACCATATCTATTAGAAGCAAAAGCAATTTTACTTCCATCATTACTCCATACAGCCTTGTAATCATGAGCACTATGAAAAGTTAATTGCTGAGCTTTTCCTCCATTTGCATTTACTTTATAAATATCGCCTTTATAGGTAAAAGCAATTTGAGATCCATCAGGTGAAATTGATGAATGTCTCATCCAATTAGGATTTTCTTGGCCATACATTGACAAACAAATCAATGTTAAGAGTAAGGTAAATTGTTTCATTGTTTAAATTTTTTTTCTAATTTACACATTTGCTAAATTAACTTTAGCAATTATCTATAAAAAATATAAACACAGTAAAATATAAATATGTTAGTTTTTAAAAATTTAGAAGAGTTTAGATTTATAAAAGGTAAGGATTTACCAACTGGAGAATGGTATACAGTTACACAACAAATGATAAATGATTTTGCAAATGCTACTTTAGACAAACAATGGATTCATGTTGATGAAGAAAGAGCAGCAAAAGAGAGTCCTTTTAAAAGTACTGTTGCTCATGGTTTTATGTCTGTTGCAATGATTTCTAGAATGTTAGAAGAAATGTTTATTGTTAAAAGTGTAAAAATGGGATTAAATTATGGATTAAATAAAGTTAGATTTCCAAGTCCTGTTCCTGTAAACAGTGAGTTAAGAATGCATACTTCTGTAAAAGATATAGAAGATATTAATAATAACGGAATTAAGATTACATTTTCTTGTACTATAGAGATTAAAAGACAAGAAAAACCTGCATGTGTCGCAGAATTTTTAGCAGCATTATTTGAATAATTTTTTAAGTAAAAAAAAACTCTCATAAAAATGAGAGTTTTTGCTTTTATTTTTTAATACCTGGCAAACCATTTGGCTTTTCTTGATGCCACCAAAACTTACTAGCTTTCTTTTTTCTTGGATATACTTCATCTAAATTATTAGCATCATACAAACGTCCGTTTTTCATGACATGTAAAATGGTATTCGTGTTTCTAATATTATCTAAAGGATTTTTATCAAGAATTATAAAATCTGCAAGTTTACCAACTTCTAAAGAACCAATATCTCCATCTAAACCAAGTGATTTTGCTCCTAAAATTGTTGCAGCTTTTAAAGCGTTCATTTCACTCGTTCCAGATGCAGTTGCCCATAATTCCCAATGATATCCTAAGCCTTGTAATTGTCCATGACTTCCTACACCAGTTAAACCACCAGCATTAATTAAATCTTCTACAAATTCTGCATGTTTTGTAAAAACATGTTCTTCATCCATAAACCAACCTGGTCTTCTTCTAGATTTACTTGCTAAATCTGTATATGGAGTAAAGTATTGTAACTTTTTGTCATGATAAGGGTTTTCTCTAGAATAGAAATAATTCTCTGCCCAAGGACCTCCATAAGAAACTAATAGAGTAGGAGTATAAGCTATTTGTGATTCTGCAACAGATTTAATTATATCTTTATACAAAGGAGTTATTGGATAAGAATGTTCATGACCAGGATAACCATCTAAAATTTCTGTGATGTTTAATTTAAAATCTAATGCACCTTCTGTTGTTGGCATTAATTTTTGCTCTTTAGAAGCTTGAATTACCCACTGTCTATGTTGTCGATTACCAACAATGTACATTTTTATAGTATTCGTATTGTAGTACTTACTATACTTTTTAATAGCTTCTTTAGTGTCTTCTAAACTTTTTAAATTATAAGCCCAATAACCTAATCCAGGACCTGTTGAGTAAGCTCTAGGTCCTAACATTTCACCTGTTTTTACTAAATCAAAATAAGTTAAAACATCTGTTGTACCTGTTTGTGGATCTCTAGAAGCAGTAACACCATAAGCTAAATTTGCAGCATAAGAAAAAACTTGTTTTTTATGTATGCCAGCAAATGTTCTTAAATGTGAATGTGTATCTATAAAACCAGGAATAATTGTTTTTCCATTAACATCTATTACTTCAGCTTTTTTAGGTACTTCTATACTACCTGATTTACCAATGGCTTTTATTCTATTATTTACAACTAAGATGTCACCATTTTCTATAACTTTGTCACCATTCATTGTAATAATTCTAGCTCCTTTTAACAAAGCTGTACCTTCTGGAATATCTCTTTTAATAGCAACGTTTATATCTAACTCTATAGGTAAATACGTTTCTGCATCTTTATTTTTTTTAGCTGCTTCTTTATCTTTCTTTTCTTCATCTTTTCTTTTATCATCTGGCATTTTAGCAAGTTCTTCTTTTCTTGCTTTCTTTTTGTCTTCTATTTCTTTTTCTAATTTTTTAGCATCTCCTAAATTATAACTAAAAAAAGCTTTTCCTAAAGACCAATGCACTGTTTTACCATCATTAGACCAAGTAGGGAATTCACCACCAAAAGTGGTTAGTTTCCAAGATGGAAATGCAGCTGAATTTGGATTAGATACAGAAATTGTAGGAGTTTGGCCGTATTTTGGGACAGTAACTACATATACATCATTTGTAATTAAAGCCATAGCTTTATCTCCTTCAGGAGACATGTAAACTTCTACAGGTCTTGATGCATTATTTCTTTCTTCCACAATATCATCATCTACATGTCCAAAGTCTACATTATCTTTATGAGAGTTTCCAAAAGTAATAATACCTGTAACACTAACAATTTTCTTTTCATCTGTTCCATCCCAACGAATTGAGCTTAATCCAGAGCCATTACTTAAATAAATTCTATTGTCATTTTTTACAAAATGTGGATTTCTTCTTCTATTGGTTTTCGTAATAAAGTTTATAGCCCCACCATCACTAGAAATCCAAGCTAAATCTTCCTCACCTGAAAAAGCACCTCTTAAATAGGCGTTTTTAAAACTTTGGGCACTTCCTCTAGTAAAAACAATTCTATTGGTTTTTGCATCCCAAACAGGAGTATTATAAATAGCAGAAGCATTTGTTAATTTTGTAGGTTTTCCTCCCTTAGAACTTACTTTATATAAATGACCTCCATCTTCATCAGACCAAGTAGTATATACAATTTCTTTTCCATCTGGTGACCAATTAGGTTGTGTTTCTACAATATCCATTTTAGTTAACCTTTTTGGTTTACCATCTGGAAGTTTCATTACATAAAGTTTATTTAATGCATTAAATACAATTTGTTTTCCATCTGGAGAAGGTTTAGCATTTCTAATCTGATTTGCAAACATATTTGGGTCATCAGATATAGGATATTTAAAATCTAATTTTGGTCCGATAGCTAATTCTACATTAACGTCAAAAGGAATTTCTATGGCAGATTCACCAGAAATAGGAATTCTATATATTTTACCTCCATAAGAAGCTAATATTTCTTGATTATCTGGAGTAAATGCCATGGCTGGTAATACTCCTAAAGACGCAACAGATTCTTGTTCATCTCTTTGAACAGGATATGCTAACCATTTTTCGTCACCAGATTGTAAATCTCTTAAAACTAATCCTGTTTTTTCTTCATATCTAGAACCATAAACCATGTATTTTCCATCACTTGAAAGAGTAGGAGTAAATGCAGAACCATATCTAGAAGTAACTCTTGTTGATTCTCCTGTTTCTAAATCGTATCTTGAAATTTGATATTGAGGTAATTGTGCATTGTAATTCCAACCTCCATTTCTAGTTGAATAATAAATGTATTTATTATTAGGACTAAATACTGGCTCTACAGTTTTTAAGCTTGCAGGAGTTTTTATTAATTGAGTTCCACTGCCAGCATCTTTATGATATAAATATAATTTTAAATTTCTTTTTCCTTTAGCAGCCACTAGATATTCTCCATCTGGAGACCAAGCTATAGATTCTACAGAACCTCTTCTGTCTTTAGTAACCTGTCTTGTTTCTTTGGTTTCTAGATTCATAATCCAAATATTGTCATTACCACTTCTATCTGAAGCAAATGCAATGCTTTTTCCATCTGGACTATAAGCAGGTTTTGTATCTAATGCTAAACCATCTGTAATTCTTGTTGCTTTGCCACCATTAAATGGAATGGTATACAAATCACCTAACATACTAAAGATGATTGTTTTGTCATTTGGATTTATATCTAAAGAAAGCCAAGTACCTTCAGTAGTATTAAACTTTATCATTCTACCACTTTCTAGTGGCAAATCTTTAAATTTTTCTTGTCCTGATAAAGAATCCTTTTTTTGTGAAAAAGTATTTAAAGAAAATAAGACTAAACACAGTATTGGAATAAAACCAAGATTTACTAAAGAATATTTTTTAAATTTTAGTTGCATAGTTTATTGAGTTAGAGAGATTAATTATTTTAATTTTATAGTTGTAAAAAAAAGCTGCTATTTAAAGCAGCTTTTTTTAAGATTTAAATTAAGTTAAGAGAGTAAGTCTTTTTTGTCAGCTTGTTTCGCATATGAAACTAAAAATAAACTTATTGCTAAAGTTATTAAAGATTGTATAATGCCTTGTGTTCCGTAAACTTCTATAGCATTTGACATAAAAAAATTGTAAATTAATTGAACTATAACTCCTAATAAAGAAATATACAAAACAGATTTTGACAATTTTTTTCTTAGAGTTAACAAGATAGAACCTAAAAGTCCAAACCATACTGCTATAGCAAATGCTGCTGTAGCCCAAATTGGTGAATTTTCTATGATTGCTAATTGTTCTTCTGTCATCAATGCTTTCATATCATCTGTCATGTAAGCTTGACCTAAATAGACAATAACACCTATTAAATTCCAAATGATTGCGAGTATACTTATTACCCAAAAAGAAGTACTTGGTTTTGTTGTAGTAGCCATAATTATAAAGTTTTTTAATTGATTTTATAAATGTAGTAAAAATATTTGTTCAATTTAAAAATGTAAAGTATATTTGTCATTATATAAAATATATTTGTCTAATTGTAAAATAAATAAGATGTCAAAACAATCGATTTGTGATAAAGAAAGAAGTAGAATTGAAAAAATGAATAAATTTCAACTCGCTTATAAATACAAGAAAGTAGGAGTAGTAATTGCTGTTGTAGCTTTTGCACTTATGATAGCAAAGAAATTTGTGGACGAACCAGAATGGGTAAAACCTATTTTATCTAATTTTTTATTGATTGGTTTTTTAATTATCTCAATATCTAAAGATAAAATAGAAGATGAATATATAGATAGTCTTAGAGCACAATCTTATAGGTTAGCATTTATTTTGTCTGTTGTTTATTCATTAATTCAGCCTTTAATTAATTATTTCGTAGATGTTTTATTAAATGAAGAACCTAAAGAGTTTTATGATTTTAGTTATTTTCAAGTACTCTTTTTTATGTTAGTAGTTCAAATTATGTTTTTTACTCAGATGAAACGTTTTAATAGCTAAAGAATCATGAAAAATACACTAAAAGTACAACGTGCAATTTTAGATTTGACTCAAGATGATTTGGCAAAAAAGATAGGAGTGTCTAGACAAACAATAAATTCTATAGAGAAAAATAGATATGTACCATCAACAGTATTAGCTTTAAAGTTATCAGCAATATTTAATATACCAGTAAATGATTTTTTCACACTAGATGAAGATGATTAAACTATTAATTGTAATTATATTATTTTTTTCAAAACTATCAATGCTATTTTTTAATTGGCTATTGTAAATACAGCTGCTTTAAATAAATCTGCTTTAGAAGTAAAGAATTTATTTTCTAATTCAATAGCTTTAATTTTGGTTTCAATAAGTTTAACTTCTCTATAATTTACAAGAAATAAAGAGCTTTCTCCTAGAAAAAACTTACGCTCTTCTGCTTTTAAAAGCACACCATAATCATCAACAATACTTGTAATGTAATTGTTTTGTATTTGAAAAGAAGCAATTTCTTGCTGAGTTGCATTTACCTTATTTTTAATAGTAACTTTAGTTGCTTCATTCTCAAACTTAGCATCTTGTAATTTAATTTTAGCAAGTTTTAAATCACCTCGTTCTTTTCTTAAAAATAGTGGTAATTTAAAATTGATACCTGCTTTAAAGTTATCTACATTAAAAGAATTGCCTTGTCTTGGTGTCTGTGTTAAAAAATTATATTGCACATCTAGTTTAGGTAGTAAGTTATTCATTTTTAACTTTCTATCTATATTAAGACTTTTAATTTTAAATTCTAAAGATTTTATTTTAGGATGATTTTCGATATCAAAATCTGCATTATTAAATAAAGCAATATTAAAAGTAGTGTCTACATTATTTAATGTTGCTACATCTGGTATAATGTTATCTTGTAACTCTACAGGAGTATTATCATTCAACCATAAAAAATTAGATAATTCTAGTGATGCTTTTACTAATTTTATACGTGCTTTTTCTAAATTTAATTTTCTGTTATTTAGATTAATACCAGCTTCTAAAGTATCTATAGCTGGTTTATCACCTTCCATAAAAGCTCTTTTAGTACTTTTAAATCGAAACTCAGCATTTTGTAAAAAGTTCTGATAAACTTCTTTTTCTTTATAGTACATCAACCATTTAAAGTAAGATAATGATGCATCATATAAAATATTATTGACTAATATTTGCTGATCTTCTTTTGCTTGATTAACAAAGAATTTTGCTCTTTTTAATGAAGCCATTCTTTTGTTAGTTAATAAACCATTTAATAAAGAAGCAGATACACCAGCTGCATATAATCCATCTGTTGGTACATTTGCTTCTGGGTTTAAAAATAAACCGTCATTATTTTCAAAGTTAGCTTTAAATTCTATTCCATAATAGGTAGGTATTTTAAAAGTACCATTTAGTTTATTGTAGTATTCTTTTTCTTTAAATTGTTTTTTGTCAAAGTCAACTTCAATTTTTGGATCAAAGGCACCCCTTGCTTTTAATAATTTAGCTTCACTTTCGTTAATTACTAAATTAGCTTGTTTTACAATAGGATGATAAGCTTTTACATACCCTAAATATTCAGACAAGGTCATTACAGATTCAACTTTTTCTTGAGCAGAAAGCTGTTTCATCATCAGTAAGAACAATATTAATAAGTATTTTTTCATCGATTTAAAAATCTTAAAAATGAACTACTATTTTATTTTTTCTTTTTTGCAGAAGATTTACCTTTTGCATCTCCATCTGGTTGATAATAATTAGGAGGGAAGCTGTTTAACTGTCTCCATAATTCAAACCAAATTGGCACATCTTCTAGTAATGCAATTGTTTTAGCACCAGAACCAGCTCTAATATCTTTAGGCCATTCATGGTCTGTTTCATCTGGAGCTAATAAAATTCTATATTTTCCGTTTTCACTAATAAATCTTTCTATGGCAACAACTTTAGCACCATAAGTACCATAAGAAACATTAGGCCAACCACTAAATACAATTGCTGGCCAACCATCAAATTGTACACGTACTTTTTCACCTACGTGAATTAATGGTAAATCTATAGGTCTTACATAAGTTTCTACAGCTAAATCTATATTAGAAGGCATAATGCCCACTAATTCTTCTCCTTCTTTAAAAGTTTCTCCAATACCACCTTTAATGGCTCTGTTTATAAATCCATTTTGTGGAGCTTTTATGTATAATAAATTACTTCTAACTCTGTAATTACTATTGCTGTTTTCTAATTTTGATACTTGTACTTCTGTATCAAATTGTTTAGATTGAGCAGTAAATTGATCGCTTTGTGCTTTAGAAATCTTATCTACATATTGAGCCTTAATTCTTCCAATTTCTACTTTTGCGTTAAGAACTTCATTTCTTGCTGCTAGTAATTTATTTTCTTTTTGAATTAATTTAGCTTGTGTTTCTTGTAATTTAAGCCTTTTCTCTTCAACATCTTTAACTGCTTTTAACCCTTCTTTTTCTAAAGTTTGAGTACGTTCATACTGTCTTTGAGCAATATTAATGTTAGTTTTAGCTGCTTCAAATTCAATACTATCACTTTGTACTTTTAGTTTAGATTGTAAAAGCTTGTTTCTAGCCATTTCTAGTTTTAAATCTAGCTCTTCATTTAAAGCTTTGATTTGTCTTTCTAAAGCATCTACTTTACCTTTATAAGAATTAACAGCAGCTACTTTAGAATTTATTTGCTGATTTGTTCTTTCTATTAATCGATCATCAAAATAGTCACTTTTAACTTCAGAAATTCTAAGTATTGTATCTCCTTTTTCTACATAATCTCCTTCTCTTACAAACCACTGTTCAATTCTACCAGGAATTTGAGATTGTATTGTTTGTGGTCTTTGATCTGGTGTTAAGGTAGTTACCAAACCTCTACCTGTTATATTTTGAGTCCAAGGTAAAAACAAGATAATTAATAGAATAATAGCAAAACCTAATAAAAATTTATTTAAGGCTTTATAATACTCTTTAGTAAATATTTTTTCTCCAGAAGTAAACTTTGTAATATCTACTTTTTTATGAATCTGATTCTGAGATATATTTAACATAGCTATTGGTTAACGTTTTTAATTTCTCCTTTATCTAAGGTTATTGTTGTAGAACATTTTGTCCTCCAACTTTTTTTACTACTCACCACAATTAATGCCCAAGGTCTTTTTGTATCAGTTAAATAAGATATAATTTGTTTGGTCTCTTCTAGATTAAACTGATCTAATGGGTCTTCTAAAATCATAATCTTAGGTTGCTTAATGATAGCTCTTGCTAAAATTATTTTTTTAGCTAATGTATAAGACATTTGTTTTCCTTCTGGATTTATCTCTGTGTCTAATCCATTTGGTTGTTCTTTTAAGAATTGAGTTAAACCTACTACTTCCATAATTTCAAAAATGGTAGCATCTTTTATTCTTTCGTTTCCAAAAATTAAATTCTCTCTTATTGTACCTTCAAAAGGAGTTTCATCTGATAATGATAATCCTAATTGAGATCTATAATGATTTAAATTTAAGCTACTTAAAGATAAATTATTTACATAAATATTACCTGATGTTGGCTCAATAACACCTGCTAACAAACGTAATAATGTAGATTTACCTGCACCACTTTCACCCATTACTAAAATTCTACTTTTAGGACTAATATTTAATGAGATGTTTTTAAGAATTGGTTTTTTTCTGTTTCCTACTTCATAAAAAACATCATCTAGTTCTAAGTTTAAACCGTCTTTAAATAATGGTTTTTCTCCTTCTTGAGATTCTAATTCTTTATCTACAACTTGACCAATTTTTTCAATAGACGTTAGTACATCATAAAAAGATTCTAAACCAACAATTAATTTTTCTACAGATTGTATTACTAATAAAATAATGATTTCTGCAGCAACAAATTGCCCAATATTCATTTCTTGGCTTAATACTAAAGCACCACCAATTAATAACAAACTAGCAGTTACAACAACCTTAAAACCAATCATTTGAGAAAATTGTAAGATTAAAATTTTAAAGTGATTTTCTCTTGCTTCTAGGTATTTTGTTACTAAAGCATCATTTTTAGATAAAGCCAAATTAGTGTTCCCAGATAGTTTAAAACTTACTACTGCTCTTGCAACTTCTTGTATCCAATGAGCTACTTTATATTTTATTTTAGATTCTTGTAAACTTGTTTCTAAACCTCTTTGAGCAGTAAATTTAAATACGATAATAATTAATACTAGTAACAAAAGACCAAATATGATAAAGAATGGATGGTAAAATGATAAGAGAATTAATGCAAATAAAATTTGTAGTACTGCAGTAGGTACATCAATTAATATTTTAGACAATCCTTTTTGAATAGTTAATGTATCAAAAAAACGATTAGCTAGTTCTGGTGGATAATAATTACGTAATTCATTCATTTTAATTTTTGGAAAACGATAACTTAATTCAAAAGAAGATCTCGTAAAAATTCTTTGCTGAATGGTTTCTATTATTCTTAATTGCATTAATTGTAGAGCACCAGAAAATACAACACCTAGAGTTACTAAAACAACCAGTACAATCCAAGAGGTAGAAACTTGAGCTCCTTGAATTAAGTTTATAATAGCTTGAATACCAAGAGGTAAGGTTAGTGATACAAAACCTCCAAATATGGCGTAATAAAATATTTGAAATATATCTTTTTTCTCCAATTTTAACAGCCTAACAAAACGTTGCCAAGGAGTTAGTTTAATATTTTCCATAGTATTAACTTAATGTAGTTTTAACTAGTTGTTGATAAAAGTTTGTGGGTGTTTGTCCATTTTTACAATTTGTTATTGTTGGAAAGTGTTCATTTAAAAAATGTTGATGAAGACCCCCTTCTACAATTGTACTTGCTAAACTTAATGGGAATTCATAAGAAGGATTCACATCAATAATCATGGCTTCAAGCCTAGTGATTAATCTTTTGTAAATTTCAAAATAACCTTCTTTATTATCTTTATCTACTTCTTTTGTTAAAAAAGATTTAGAACTTTCATTCACGATAATTCTGTATAATAATGTTTCATTTATATGAGAAAAATTAGAATCTTCTTCTACGGTTCTTGTAGTTATGGTTATTGCTTTTTCTAATTTCTCTTTCTTATCAGAAATACTAAAAGTTTCAAGTACTAATTGGTATTCTAGCCATGCCCAATACCAAGAAGATAAATACAATAAAAGTTTATGTTTACTTTCGAAATATCTGTAAATAGAGCTTTCGTTAGAACCAATTTTTTTTCCTAATTTTTTAAAAGTAAAACTTTCAAAACCTATTTCATTGATAAGAATAATACTATTCTCTATAATTCTCTTTCCTAAATCTGAAGTTTCAGGATCTTTAATATAAATTTTATCAGGAACAGTAATCTTTAAAACAGATAATAAATTCTTCATATAAAATTGTTTGTTTGCAAATATAATAGTAATACTATTATTTTAAATGACAAACACTATTAATTTATATTTTTTTTAACATATAGCATTCTACTAAACAATTTATATATTTATTATTATCTTTGTAGCATTGAGTTAAAACACTTCCATTTAAGTAAGCATATCCTTGTTATCCTTTTTGTTTGCTGTTTACAGCTTAATTTATTAATTTAAAATTCTATATAATATTTAATGGCAAAATCGCAACAGACATTTAGTAAAAGTGAAAAAGAAAAAAAACGTTTAAAAAAGAGAGAAGATAAACGTAAAAAAATGGAGGTAAGAAAAGCAGACAAAGAAGCTAATGGTGCTTCTGGAATACAGTTTGCTTATGTAGATCATAATGGAAATTTGGTAGATACTCCACCAGATCCAACTTTAAAAGTAGAATATGAAATAGAAGACATTCAAATTTCTACAACTAAAAAAGAAGATTTACCCGAAGAAGATCCTGTAAGAAAAGGAAAAGTAAACTTTTTTGATTCATCTAAAGGTTTTGGGTTTATTATAGATGTAGATAATGGTGAAAAATATTTTACACATGTAAGTGGTTTAATCGATCAAATTGCAGAAAATGATAAAGTTTCTTTTGAGCTTGAAAAAGGTATGAGAGGAATGAACGCTGTTAAAGTTAAAAAGATTTAATCTCTTCGATATTAAAAATTATAAAATCCTTCTTTTTAGAAGGATTTTTTTTTGATATCTATAAAATATTTTTGTTTTTGAACTTTACTATTTTATTTAGTCCAATCTTACATAAAAAACAAATATTAAAGTATTTTTGCAAACCAAAACAAACCCAAAATAAACAGCATCTAATGAAACTTAAAAAGTATTTTTTAGCTATCTCTTTTTTAGCTTTAAGTCAATTTATTACAGCTCAAGTTACAGGAACAATAATTGAAGCAGATGAAAATAATCCTCTTGAATATGCTTCTGTAGCTTTGTATCAAACCTTAAATAATAAATTAATTGCTGGTGTTGTAACCGATAAAAAAGGAAAATTTAGGATAAATAATATTAAACCAGGAACTTATTATTTAGAAGCTTCATTTATTGGATATAAATCAAGCAAAGTTGATGCAATTGTAGTTTATAAAAAAGGTGAAAAAAAAGATTTAGGAGTTATTAAATTATCATTAGGTTCTGGAAATCAGCTAAATGAAGTTGTTGTAAGAACCGAAAAAAATACTGTTTTACATAAAATTGATAGGCAAGTTTTTGATACTAAAAAATATCAAAGTACAGTTGGCGGAAATGCTGTTGATGTTGTTCGTAATTTACCATCAGTAACTATAGATGGTTTAGGAGAAATTAGCGTTAGAGGAAGTAAAGGTTTTACAGTTTTAATTAACGGAAAACCTACACAAGGTGATGCAAGTACAATTCTAGCACAACTGCCTGCAAATGCTTTAGAAAGCATTGAGTTAATTACAGCTCCATCAGCGAAATACGACCCTGAAGGAAAAGGTGGTATTCTAAATATCATCACTAAAAAAGGTGCCATTGATGGTACTTTTGCACAAATAAACTTACGTGGAGGATTTCCTTCTATTGAGGATTATGATACACAAGTAGCTGCAAAACGTTTTGGTATTGATGCAACTATGAACAAAAGAACTGGAAAATGGAACTTCTCTGTAGGTGCAAGTTACCAAAGAAATGATAAAACGGGTAGAAGAGAAGGAGACATGTTTATCATAAATACTCCTGATAATAAAACTACTTTTTTACCTTCTGATGGTGAGCGTAGTTTTGATGAAATCACATATAATGGTCGTTTTAATGTAGATTATACTCCAGATGATATGAATAGTTTTTCTGTTGGATTTTTTGCTGGAAAACGTACTAAAGAGAGATTAGCAGACATTGTGTATACTAATTCTGCAGTTTCACCGATAGGAAGCAATAATCGTTTATACGACTTTACGTATTTCAACCACAACTTAAGAGTTAGAAAAGGAGATTTTGCCTTAGGAAGTTTTGATTATAGTCATAAATTTAATGATGAATCAAAATTATCAACCTCAATTTTATATGAATATACCTTTTTAGGAGGGCCTACAGAAAATGATAATTTAGGAGAACCTAATAGAAATATTGTCTATCAGCGTGAATTTAATACCAATGATAATCCTCTGTACGGAACACGTTTTAACATAGATTATCTATGGAAACCGTTTTCATTCGGAACTTTAGAAACTGGTTATCAGTTTAGAAACTTAGACCATACTGGTAAATTTGTATATGAAAGAGATGGAGTTTTAGTTCCCGAATTTTCAAGTGATGTAAGCTTAAAAAGAATCATTCATTCTGGTTATGCTCAGGTTTCTGGTTCAAAAAACAAATGGAATTACAATGCTGGGGTTCGTTTAGAATCTATGGATAGAGAGTATAAAGAGACTTTAAGAAGTGATGGTAAGGAAAATGTATACAATTTAGATTTTGTAAAGTTGTTCCCGTCAGCATCATTACAATATAAAGTTGATGATAAAACCAACGTAAAAGCAGCCTACAGTAAAAGAGTAGAAAGAACTACAACTTTTAAGATGAACAGTTTTGCAGAACGCGAACATTCTGAGGTTTTTGAACAAGGAGATAATACTTTACAACCAGAATTTATCGATTTGGTAGAGTTAGGTATCACTAAAAAGTTAAAAGGAGGAAATTCTGTATATGCAACCGCTTATTTTAGGCATGTAGACAATTTAATTAATCGTGTAAATACATTAGCGTATCAATCCAATGGTGCTGTAATAGATAGTATTATAAACAGAGTGTATTCTAATGTTGGAAAAAGTAATGCTATTGGTTTAGAAATTGGTGCTACCTTAAAGCCAACTAAAAACTGGACAAACTTTATTGGTGTAAATGTGTATAATTATGCTATTGATGGTGTTTTAAATTTTAGACATAGAGACGGAATTGAGAGGAATTATGATATCGATACCAATTCTACTATTTATTCTATTAACTTAAACTCAACTTATAATTTTTGGCAAAACGCTTCTGTGCAATTCACGTTTAATTACTTGTCAGATAGAGTTACTGCAATGGGAGAAGATGCTCGTTTTTACTCGCCAAATCTTACATTTAGGAAAAGATTTATGGAAGATAGACTAACTGCAACCTTACAGTGGCAAAATATAGATATGGGCTTGTTTAAAACTAATGAGCAAAGAATTACAACTTCAAGACCAAATCAGTTTTATACCACTACCAACTATGTATATGAAGTAGATATGATTACCTTAAACTTATCCTATACATTTAATGCGGCTAAAAACAAATCGAAATTTATTGATAGTGAATTTGGGAAAAGGGAATTTTAACTAAATATAACAACAATAAAAAAACCTTCAAGTTTATAACTTGAAGGATTTTTTTATGAATTTTAGTCTTAATTCTTTTATCTAATTTCTAAAACCTTAAGCATTATAAAATTCCATACTCTCAACAATCAAGTCTTCAGGAACTTTACAATCAATTTTAAAATCCTCGTAATCGTTTAGTAAAACAAAATTTACTTGACCGTTTACGTTTTTCTTATCGTGTTTTAATAAATCCATAATATTAGAAAAATCTTCTTTTAGTAAAATTGTTCTGTTATAAATGGATAAAACCACTTCTTTAACTTCATCAACTTTTTCTGATGGAAAACCTAACAGTTTAGAAGACATATAACTTTCACAAACCATTCCAATAGCAATCGCTTCTCCGTGTGTAAGATTCTCTTTGTCTTCAGATTCTAGGTAAAAAGATTCTATTGCGTGCCCTAATGTATGTCCGAAATTTAGAATTTTTCGTAAATATTTTTCTCTTGGATCTTCTAAAACAACTTCATTTTTAATTTCAACAGATCTAAATATTAATTTGTTGATATTTTTGTATTTATCTTTCTTTATTTGTTCAAAAAGGCTATAATCGTAAGTTAAACCATATTTAATAATTTCTGCAGTTCCAGATTGTATTTCACGTTCATCTAGTGTATTTAAATAAACATCATCAACAATAACCATTTGTGGATTAGCAAATAATCCAATTTGATTTTTTAATACTCCTAAATCAATCCCAGTTTTTCCTCCTACAGATGCATCAACCATAGAAAGAAGTGTAGTTGGTATGTTTACAAAATCTATACCTCTTTTAAAACAAGAGGAAACAAAACCACCTAAATCTGTAATTACACCTCCTCCTAAAGTGATAAGTAAACTTTTTCTATCACCTCCTAAATCTGTAATTGCATTCCAGACTTTAATACAAGTGTTTAGGTTTTTATTTATTTCACCAGATACAATTTCTATTAATTTAAAATCTCTGTTAGTATTTAATTTATCTAAAAATCTCGGATAACAAGCTTCAAATGTATTTTCATCGACCAAAACAAAAATGGTAGAGTAATCATTTTTAGCTATTAAATTAGTAAGAGCAGCATAACTTTCTTCTTGAAAATGAACTGGATAAGAAACTGCTTGTATGGTTTTCATCAAAAAAAATATTTAGACTACAAATTAAACAGAAATAATTGAATTATTTACGCTCAAAAACTATCTTTGTTGTAGTAATTTTCTATACATGAAACTATTTGATAATACAGAAGTAGCATTTGCTTTAAAATCTGACTCACAATTAGAACGCGCTTATTTTTTGTTTCGAATGATTCAAAACGAACCAATGGTTAGAATTGGTAGTGCTGTTACCAACTTTGCTTTAAAAGCTCATTTACCTATAGAAGGTTTAATTCGTTCTACTGTATTCGATCACTTTTGTGGTGGTGTAACAGAAGAAGATTGTTTGCCAATTATAGATAATATGTATAATAATGGTAATGTACATAGTGTTTTAGATTATTCTGTAGAAGGTAAAGACGAAGAATCAAGTTTTGATGGTGCATTAGAAAAGATTTTAAAAATTTTAAACTTTTGTGAAGAGAAAAAATCAATTCCTTATGCTGTATTTAAACCAACAGGATTTGGACGTTTTGCCTTATATCAGAAAATTTCTGAAGGAAAAGAGTTATCTGAATCAGAAAAACAAGAATGGAGTAGAGTAGAAGCTCGTTTTCATAAAGTATGTAAATCTGCTTTAGAAAAAGATGTTCCTCTTTTAATTGATGCAGAAGAAAGTTGGATGCAAAAGGCTGCTGATGATTTAATAGAAGAATTAATGGCAACTTACAATAAAGAGAAAGCTATAGTTTTTAATACGCTTCAAATGTACAGACATGATAGAATGGAGTATTTAAAACAGTTGCATCAAAAAGCACATCAAGAAGGTTTTCATATTGGAATGAAAGTAGTTAGAGGTGCTTACATGGAAAAAGAGCGAGAGAGAGCTAAAGAAAAAGGTTACCCTTCTCCAATTTGTGAGAACAAATTAGCAACAGACGAAAATTATGATAATGCTATCAAGTATATGATGGAGCATAAAAACATGGCTTTATTTGCAGGTACTCATAATGAGGAAAGCTCTTATTTGTTAATGGAATTAGCAAAACAATATGGTATTAAAAATGATGACAAACGCCTTTGGTTTGGTCAATTATTTGGTATGAGCGATCATATTAGTTACAATTTAGCAAACGAAGGATATAATGTTGCAAAATATTTGCCTTTTGGACCTGTAAGAGATGTAATGCCTTATTTAATTAGAAGAGCAGAAGAAAACACCTCTGTTGCAGGACAAACAAGTAGAGAATTAAATCTACTTAAAACAGAGCGTAAACGCAGAAAGCTATAATGCAAACCGTAGAAGAAATAAAAGAATTATTGCATAGAAATAAGTTGAGATTATATCAAGAATTATCTCAAAGTAAAGAGGCAATGCATTTAATTCGAAAGTCTACTCATGCAAAATTAACACCAGAAGAAAAAGAAAAGATAAAAATACAATTAATAGATATCTGCAAATCTATACCTGCACTTGCTGTTTTCTTATTACCTGGTGGTGCGTTATTGTTACCATTACTAATAAAATTAATTCCAGATATATTACCATCTGCATTTAGAGATGATGAAAATCCTTTAGCAAAATAAAGCTACTTAAAAAACTTTAATTTAATCTCTTTATTTCGTGTATAATAAACTACTTTTGCACGAAATTTAAGAAGGCATTATGCAATCCATTAGAAACATAGCTATTATAGCACACGTAGATCATGGTAAAACTACTTTGGTTGATAAAATTATAGATCAAGCAAAAATTTTAGATGATAGAAAAGAACGTACAGATTTATTATTAGATAATAATGATTTAGAGCGTGAAAGAGGAATTACTATTCTTTCTAAAAACGTATCTGTAAATTATAAAGATGTTAAAATCAATGTAATTGATACACCTGGTCACGCAGATTTTGGAGGAGAAGTAGAGCGTGTATTAAAAATGGCTGATGGAGTATTATTATTGGTTGATGCTTTCGAAGGTCCAATGCCACAAACTCGTTTTGTATTAGGTAAAGCAATTGAGTTAGGTTTAACTCCAATAGTTGTAGTTAATAAAGTAGATAAAGAAAACTGTACACCAGATTTAGTTCATGAAAAGGTTTTTGATTTAATGTTTGCTTTAGATGCTACAGAAGATCAATTAGATTTTACTACTATTTATGGTTCTGCTAAAAATGGATGGATGAGTACAGATTGGCAAGAACCAACAGATAACATTATCTCTTTATTAGATGCAGTAATAGAATCTATTCCAGAAGCACCTTATAGAGAAGGAACTCCACAAATGCAAATTACATCTTTAGACTTTTCTGCATTTACAGGTAGAATCGCTATTGGTAGAGTATATAGAGGAGACTTAGAAGAAAACAAAGATTACATGTTGTGTAAAGCAGATGGTTCTACCAAAAAAGTTAGAATCAAAGAACTACATGTTTTTGAAGGAATGGGTAAAGCAAAAGTATCTAAAGTTCGTTCTGGAGATATTTGTGCAATTACAGGTATAGAAGATTTTGAAATTGGTGATACTATTGCAGATCTAGAAAACCCAGATGCCTTACCTAGAATTGAGGTAGATCAACCAACAATGAGTATGTTATTTACAATTAACAACTCACCTTTCTTTGGTAAAGAAGGTAAATTTGTTACATCTCGTCATTTACGTGATAGACTTTTCAAAGAAATGGAAAAGAACTTAGCTTTACGTGTAGATGAAACAGATACAGAAGATAAATTCAACGTTTTTGGACGTGGAGTTTTACACTTGTCAGTATTAATAGAAACTATGCGTAGAGAAGGTTATGAATTACAAGTGGGTAGACCTCAAGTAATTGTTAAAGAAATAGATGGTGTAAAATCTGAGCCTTATGAAACGTTATCTATAGATGTACCAGAAGATGTAGCATCTAAAGCAATTAATTTAGTTTCTTTACGTAAAGGTGATTTATTAGTAATGGAACCAAAAGGAGATTTACAGCACTTAGAATTTACAATTCCTTCTAGAGGATTAATTGGTTTACGTAATAAAATATTAACAGCAACTGCAGGTCAAGCAATCATAAATCACCGTTTTTCTGAATATGGGCCTTACAAAGGAGATTTTTCAGAAGATACTAAAGGAGCTATTGTTTCTTCAGAAACTGGTAAAGCTACTGCTTATGCTATAGATAGATTACAAGATAGAGGGCGTTTCTTTATAGATCCTAATCAAGAAATCTACAAGGGACAAGTTGTTGGTGAAAATAGTAAGGATACAGATATGGCTGTAAACTTAATAAAAGGTAAAAAATTAACAAACGTTCGTGCTTCTGGTTCTGATGATGGTGTTAAGATTGCTCCAAAAATTGATTTTTCTTTAGAAGAATGTATGGAGTATATTAGAGATGATGAGTACTTAGAAGTGACTCCTGCAAGTTTAAGAATGCGAAAAATAGATTTTAGATAAAAATAAGAAAACCAGCTTTAAGCTGGTTTTTTTATTTCTTAAACTCATCAAATGTTCCGTCATTATAAAAGACAACAATTCTTTGAATTTGTTTTGTAATATTTGAATCAGATTCGATTAACTCAGTTGGAGTAGAAGTAGTAGATTGATTAACTATGTTTTTAGGAAAAGTACCTTTTCCATTTAATAACCAATGTATATCTACATCTTTAAAAACGCTAGTTACTTTTAAAATAAAATCTAAACTTGGCTTATTTCTACCAGATAATATGTGAGAAATACTTGAGCGTTGAACACCGATTTTATCTGCAAATGAAGATGCAGAAAAACCATGATAATCCATTACTTTTTTTATTCTTGAAGTAAATTCTAAGCTGTTTATCATTGTAAATTATAACTATATCACAAAAGTAAATCTTCTTTTTTAAACTTCCTTATTTTTTTTGAAAAGAGTTTAAATAATAGTTTTTTTTAATTAATTAAAAGGTTTAATTAAAATGTATAATAATATGAATATTAGTTATTTAATATGGTTTTATTATTTTATTTTAATTTTTCGTAATTTATAATGTGACTTTTGTAAATAGCAAAAATTCATTGTTTACATAAATAAACTTTAGAGTCATTTCATCTATTTACAAATGTAAAATTGTCTAGTTTTACATTTGTAACAATTTCATTGCAAGTAGAAAATCAATACTGTAAATTTGTTTTATTAAAATCAAACTGAATTTTGGGAATTTTAAAATCAGAGATAATAAAAAGTATTTACAATAGTCAAAAAGAAAATAATCTTTTTGGCAAATGGATTGTGTTTGCAGATATCCAAAAATTATTTGAAAAACATCAAGAAAAATTTGAGATTTCAAAAATTGGTGAATCAGAAAATAACAATCCAATTTATCAGTTTAAAATAGGTTCAGGTAAAAAGAAAATTTTGCTTTGGTCTCAAATGCATGGAAATGAAAGTACAGGTACAAAAGCACTTTTTGACTTATTTAATTGTTTTTCTAATAATGTGAATGATAAAGTAAATTCGATTTTAGATGAATGTACTTTAATTTTTATCCCAATGTTAAATCCAGATGGAGCAAAAGCTTACACAAGAGTTAATGCACATAGTATAGATTTAAATAGAGATGCAGTTGATAGAAAAGCAAAAGAAAGTAAGATTTTAAGAACTGTTTTAGATGATTTTAAACCTCAATTCTGTTTTAATTTACACGATCAAAGAACCATATTTGGAGTAGAGGGTACTAAAAACCCAGCAACAATTTCTTTCTTAGCTCCTTCAGAAGAAGTGTCAAGAGCTATCACAAAAGGCAGAAAAGAAACTATGAATGTAATTGTAGCTATGAATTCTTCATTACAAACCATGATTCCTAATCATATAGGTAGGTATTCAGATGAATTTTATCCAACAGCTACAGGAGATAATTTTCAGAAATTGGGTTACAATACCATTTTAATAGAATCTGGTCATTACCCCAATGATTATAATAGAGAGGTTTCTAGAGAGTATACGTTTTATAGTATTTTACAAGGTTTATATCATATTACTACAGAAATTGATTTTTCTAATGAAGAGGGTTATTTTAACATCCCAAATAATGATAAAATATTCTACGATATAATTCATAGATATCCAAACTCAGATAATGATGAAGCTTTTCAATATAAAGATCTAATTATCGAAGATAAACTTGTTTCAAAATTAGAAAAAGTAGAAGAAGAAATCTTAAATGGTAAAATTGGACATCACGAAATCGTTTTCGAAAGGCCAAAAAATTAGATTTTTCTCATTTTAACTTGGTTTATATTAAATTTAATTCATAAATTTGCAATATAAATTGAATAATATACAAAATGAAGAAATTTATATTAGACGAAATAGATCACCAAATTTTAGATATCTTAATCGAAAATGCTAGAACGCCTTTTACAGATATTGCAAAACAATTATTGGTTTCTGCAGGAACAATTCATGTTCGTGTTAAGAAAATGGAAGATGAAGGTATTATTCAAGGTTCAACATTAACGTTGAATTATGAAAAAATGGGATATTCTTTTATTGCTCATGTAGGTGTATTTTTAGAAAAGACATCTATGACACAAAGTGTTATTGAGAATTTAAGAAAAATTCCAAATGTTACTGTAGCTTATGTAACTGCTGGTAAATACAATATTTTCTGTAAGGTAAGAGCTAAAGGAACTAACGACGCTAAAGATATTATCTATAAAATAGATGATATACCAGGAGTTAACAGAACAGAAACAATGATTGCTTTAGAAGAAAGCATCAATGATAAAAAGAGAATGATGCATGCTATATTTGCTGAATTATAGTATTTATTAAAATATTTTAATAAAAATCCTTATCAATAAAAGATAAGGATTTTTTTATGCAATAAATTTCTTTATGTTTGTTTTAAATTGAGAAATTTATAATTTATGTCTACAAATATTGAATATACCTCAAAGTATTCTATAGATAAAGCAACATTATTACATTTATATAAAAACATGTTAAAGCCTCGTTTAATTGAGGAGAAGATGTTGGTCTTATTAAGACAAGGTAAAATATCTAAGTGGTTTTCAGGTATTGGGCAAGAGGCAATTGCAGTGGGAGTTACAATGGCTCTAGAAAATGATGAATACATTTTACCCATGCATAGAAATTTAGGCGTATTTACCACAAGAGAAATTCCTTTGTATCGTTTATTTTCTCAATGGCAAGGAAAAATGAATGGTTTTACAAAAGGTAGAGATCGTAGTTTTCATTTTGGAACGCAAGAATATCATTTAGTGGGTATGATTTCTCATTTAGGACCACAATTAGGCATAGCAGATGGTATTGCTTTGGCTAATAAATTGAAGCAAAATAATAAGGTTTGCGCTGTTTTTACAGGTGAAGGAGGTACTAGTGAAGGAGATTTTCATGAAGCTTTAAATGTAGCTTCTGTTTGGAGTTTACCTGTACTGTTTTGTATTGAAAATAATGGATATGGATTATCTACACCCACATCAGAGCAATTTAATTGTAAAGATTTAGCTGATAGAGGTATTGGTTATGGAATGGAAAGTTATGTGATTGATGGTAATAATATATTAGAAGTTTATTCTAAAGTAGATGAATTAGCAAAAAGTATACGTAAAAATCCTAGGCCAGTTTTATTAGAGTTTAAAACCTTTAGAATGCGTGGTCATGAAGAAGCTAGTGGAACAAAATATGTGCCTGAAGATTTAATGAATGATTGGGCTTTAAAAGATCCAATAGACAATTTTGTGGCTTATCTAAAGTCAGAAAACATACTAAATTCATCAATTGAAACTGAATATAAAGAAGAAATCACTGAAGAAATCAATAAGCATCTTCAAATAGCTTTTGACGAAGAAAAAATAATACCAGATTTAGAAACTGAATTAACCGATGTTTATAAAGCTTACGATTATCAGGAAATTAAAGCGTCATCAACAAAAAAGAACATACGTTTTGTAGATGCTATTTCTGAGGCATTAGAATTGTCTATGCATAAGCATAATGATTTAGTTATTATGGGGCAAGATGTTGCTGAATATGGGGGTGTATTTAAGATAACAGATGGTTTTATAGAAAAATTTGGTAAAGATCGTGTTAGAAATACACCTATTTGTGAATCAGCCATAGTATCTGCTGCTTATGGTTTATCTGTAAATGGTATGAAAGCAGTTGTAGAAATGCAATTTGCAGATTTTGTTTCCTCTGGGTTTAACCCAATTGTTAATTTGTTGGCAAAATCTCATTATAGATGGTCACAAAATGCAGATGTTGTTGTTAGAATGCCTTGTGGTGCAGGAGTTGGAGCAGGCCCTTTTCATAGTCAGACAAATGAAGCATGGTTTACAAAAACGCCTGGGCTAAAAGTGGTTTATCCTGCTTTTCCTCAAGATGCAAAAGGCTTATTAATTGAATCGATTAATGACCCAAACCCTGTTTTATTTTTTGAACATAAAGCACTATATAGGTCTGTTTATCAGGATGTTTCAGAAGGTGAATTTACTTGTGAAATTGGTAAAGCTAATCTTCTTAAAAAAGGAAATGAAATAACTATTATTGGTTATGGAGCTACAGTTCATTGGATTTTAGACGCATTTGAAAATCTATCAAACCTTAGTGCAGATATAATCGATCTAAGATCGTTACAACCTTTAGATACTGAAACTATTTATCATTCAGTTAAAAAAACAGGTAAGGTTTTAGTGGTGCAAGAAGACTCTTTATTTGGAGGAATAGCAAGTGATTTATCTGCTTTAATAACGGAAAATTGTTTTCAATTTTTAGATGCTCCTGTTAAAAGATTGGCAAGTTTAGAAACACCAATTCCGTTTCAAACAGAATTAGAAATGCAGTATTTAGCAAAATCAAAAGTAACCAATGCTATTAAAGATTTACTTAATTATTAATTATCTTTATAAAAAATTAAAACGATAAATGCACAATAAACAAATTATATTTAAAAAGAGGCCTGTTGGAGTGCCAGATGCAGATACTTGGCAATTAGAAACCAATCCTGTTCCAGAATTAGAGGAAGGTGAAATTTTGGTAGAACATCATTACATTTCATTAGATCCTGCAATGCGTGGTTGGATGAATGATACCAAATCATATATTCCACCTGTTGCTATAGATGATGTTATGAGAGCTGGTTCTATAGGTAAAGTGATTAAAAATAATGGAAACCCAAAATTCGAAATTGGAGATGTAGTGACAAGTTGGGGAGGTGTTCAGCAATACGCCATTACAAATGGAGATGGCTGGTATAAAGTAGATACTCGTTTAGCGCCAATGCCAAAATATATTGGTATTTTGGGTATGCCAGGTATGACAGCTTATTTTGGAATTACTGAAGTAGGTAAAATTAAAGAAGGAGATATTGTCTTGGTTTCAGGAGCAGCAGGTGCTGTTGGTAGTGTTGTTGGGCAAATAGCTAAAATAAAAGGATGTACAGTTATTGGTATTGCTGGTGGTCAAGAAAAATGTGATTACATCATTAACGAGTTAGGGTTTGATGATGCCATAGATTACAAATCAGAGAACATTTATACAGCTTTAAAAAAGAAATGTCCTAAGGGTGTTGATGTGTACTTTGATAATGTTGGAGGTAAAATTTTAGATGCTGCTTTAAGTAAATTAAGAATGCATGCTAGAGTGGTTATTTGTGGAGCAATTTCTCAATACAACCAAAAATCAAAAATTGATGGTCCAAGTAATTATTTATCGTTATTAGTTACACGTTCTACTATGCAAGGAATGGTGGTTATGGATTACACTAAAAAATTCGGAGAAGCAGCTCAACAAATGGGTATTTGGATGCAAGAAGGTAAATTAAAATCTAAAGAAGATATTTACGAAGGTATAGAAAACTTTCATGAAACGTATAATCGTTTATTTACTGGTGAGAAAAAAGGTAAGCTAGTTTTAAAAGTAATAGAAGAGTAGTGGAGCATTTTTTTCAATGTCCTTATTGTTGGGAAGAAATTTCGATGTTGTTAGATACTAGTGT
>Ga0209137_1000710_pt1 | contig 34609 bp, 33 predicted proteins | sample SaaInl5LU_22_DNA_FD_184642 | JGI IMG/M metagenome (GOLD analysis project Ga0209137, IMG submission 184642) | Marine microbial communities from expanding oxygen minimum zones in the Saanich Inlet - ESP_105LU_22_DNA (SPAdes) (version 2) | ecosystem: Environmental > Aquatic > Marine > Intertidal...
TTACGACTAATTTCTTAGTAGCAGAACTTGAACCTTGAGTCATTTTCACGAAATACATTCCAGGGTTTAAGCTAGAAATATTAAGTTGTGACTGTACGTTTTGAGCATCCATTACTTGTTTTCCTAATAGGTCAAATACTGAAACTGTTAACGCATCATTTGCAGGTGTTGAGAAATATACAACACCATTTGCTGGGTTAGGATACATATTAACGTTTAGTACGTTGATTTTATCTACACTCAAAGCAGTCCCTGTATAAAGATAAATATTATCCAAATAGATATCATAAGATCCATCTGCGTTTGCACCATCAAGACCATAAAACTTCATTTGAAAAATTTTACTTAAATCCAAACTTGGGAAAGCTGTTAAAGGAATATCTACAGAACTCCATTCACCATCATTTGAAGCGATATTAACACGATTGGAAGCACCGCCTGTCGCTATTAAATCAAGACCTACACCCTGAGATTGCGCCCAAATATCTAAGTGTAACATTGTCATACCAGATAAATCTGTTTCAGGAAATTGAATTCCTTGGTATGTAAATTCCGGAAGTTTAAGCGCTAAATCATCTTCGAAAGCTATTGGAGTAACATTTCCAGAATTTCCACCCCAATTTGGAAAATCTACACCAGCAATATCTGAATATACACTAGCAGAAGCTGTTGTTTTTGAATATATTGAAATTACATCTGCAGCATTTCTTGCAGGAGGCGTTGGCGCTGCTACAGTTGGTGGTACCTGAGGAATAGCAGGATCTGCTCCAAGAGATATACTAGAAATTAAGTAATCCGTAACCTTAGCATTGTAAGTGTTTGCACCATCAGGACCAAAATCCATGAAAATTGTAATTCGATTCCAGAGTTCAGCACCCGTTATTCCAAAATTGAAGGTTACATCCTGTTCATCAGGACCAATACTTTTTCCTGTAATCTCAATAGCTGCTGCACTTGCACCAATACTAACTTTTAATAAATGTGTACGCTCTTCTCCAGCAGGAACTAACAAAGGTTCCATTCTAACTGTAAATGTATTATTATCTGAATCGATTGTAGAAAAAGTTTCTGTTAAATCAAGGTATGCTTGATCATAGGCCTGTCCGTTTCCATTAAATCTCAATTTTCCATTTTCCAAGACTACAGAGCCACCAGCACCAGCACCATCATGCGTAAATAATTGGCTAGCATCACTAAAATTTAAAGGTAACTTAACTTCTGGACATGCACCACAAATAGTACCTCCACAATCAATTCCTGTTTCGTCTCCGTTTTGAATACCATCGTCACAAGTAGCTGCAGGTGGTGCAGTTTGTATTATGTCATCAAAATAAAAAGTAGCTGCTTCCGAACCGTCTCCTTGAGCATCACCAGGCATCCAAGGAATAATGACTAAATCTGTTAAATTTGTTGCTGTTACACCTAAAAAATCGAAAGTTAAAGTCTCCCATTCTCCACTCTTGGTAGTATAAGCAAGCTTTGCTCCACTTGCTGCGCCAACACCCTCGGCTTTAAATTCAATTTTAGAACCCACAGGTGCTGTAGTGTATATTCTTGCTTCAATATTAGAATTAGTTGAGAAATCAAAAGGAGTGTCTAAAACAATTTTAGCCCCTGCCCAAGGTTGACCAGCACCCTTAACTAATTTAGCTAAATTTACACTTGAATTCCCTGTAGATTGCGGAGCCACAACAGCTTCAACAGTTATAACTCCTCCATCAAACCCTGACATGTCAGCGGTAACTGGACTAGTCTCAAAATCTAAAGGAAGATCTTGCGCATAACTAAAACTAATAGTTAGCATAATTAATAGTAATGTAATTTTTTTCATGTTTAAAATATTTTAAAATTAGTTTATTGTAAACTTAGATTAATATAAATGTATAACTATTAAACAACACACTACAAATGTCATACAGTGTTAATTATACGTTATATTTTTTGTCATATTCACACTTTTAATCTGTAAAAATTTAATATTATAGAAACTATAAATCCTATAAAATTGCTGAAGAAATTTAAAATGTATAGGTTTTGTATAGTTTTTATTGTGCAATGTTGTGGTTTAAAAAATAAACATTTAACATAAAAAAGGATAAAAAAACGCTAGAATCATCTAATCCTTGACTAATCGCTTGTGATTTTCGCAATATAACGCTACACTAAACAACGCTACTTCATGTGCACTAACTCACAGAGCAGTAAATGCAGTTAAATACAGAAAGCATTATGAAACGAAAAGTCATAACGACTTATAAAATCGCCTTATCAAATTGTGTAACATACTCATTTATTATAAGAGTGAACGGACCCCACAAAAAAAGCCTCCACAAGAGGAGGCTTTATAATTAAATTTGGCTGGTTAGCTATAACTTAATTTACAAGTAATTTTTTGGTAACAGTATTAGTGCCTTGTTTCATATTGACAAAATACATTCCAGGGTTTAAGCTCGAGATGTTAAGTTGAGACTGTATCGTTTGCACAGGTATCACAAGTTTGCCTAACAGGTCATGAACAGAAACTTCTAAGGCTGCATTGGTTGGTGTAGAAATGTTTACCACTCCATAAGCGGGGTTAGGATGTAGTTTTACAGCGTTAGCGAAGAAATCATCGACTCCAGCGGTAGGGGCATTTTTAGTGATTTTAGTTTCAAGAATTGAAACTTCCACATCTCTTGTAACTACATACATAAGCCAGAATTGTAAGTATTAGTGGCATGAGAGGGAATATCTACTGTGTATACTGTTTCAGCTGGATTAGATGCCAACAACATAACGTTTGATGTAACTATTGCAGGATTTACATTTGGATAAGGATTTGCCTCAAATCTGAAGTAAACTTCCGCATCTGCAGCTACGGTAGCCTTGAATGATACTGTTCCAGCGTCAGGAAATGATAATGGATAGATTCCTGTGTTGTTGTTTGCAAATCCTGCCCAATTCTGTGCTGCTGTAGGGAAACTAAAGGTTTGCGTGTAGACTGTACCATCAAAAGGTCCGTCATATACAGGTGAGGCAACACTAAGTTCCGTTGATCCATCTGTATCAAACTGGATAAGTTCTATTTCGGAAATTGTAACATCTACATCACGAGTCACTACATACATAAGTGCAGAATTGTAAGTATTTGTAGCACTTGTAGGAATAGCCACAGTGTAAACTGTTTCATCTGGATTAGAAGCTAATAACATAACGTTGGAAGTAACCACGGCTGGATTAACATCTGGATATGGGTTTGCTTCAAATCTAAAGTAAACTTCCGCATCTGCAGCAACAGTAGCCTTAAATGATACTTGACCTCCATTGGGAAAACAATGGGTAAATACTTGAGTTGTTATTAGCAAATCCTGCCCAATTCTGTGCTCCTGTGGGGAAACTAAAGGTTTGTGTGTAGACTGTACCATCAAAAGTTCCATCGTAAACAGGATAGTAATCTGTTTGTGCTATAGCTAGGTTAAGAGACACCAAAGCACTCAATAATAAAGTAATTTTTTTCATAATAAATAAATTTAGAGTTATACTTCCAATATTAAGAAATCCCCCCCTTGATGCGCAAATAATTCACCCCAACAAAAAATATACATTATTCATTAATTAGTTAAATAATATGCATTATTTATATAATAACCTTAAAATAATTGATAATTCCATAAATAGATTGCATTTTAAAAGAAATAATATAAACAGAAAAACAAGACTCTGTTGTGGTGATGTATAGAAACCCGTGCCAAATAAAACTCCAGTATGAAGTGCCAATGTTGTGGATTTAGGAGATTTTTCACTAATTTTAAAAAATATATAAACGATCTTAAAAAAAAAGCATGAGCAATACCTATTATGAGCCCTCAGATTTACGGAAATTTGGAAACATTACTGAATGGAATGAAGACCTCGGCAAAAAATTCTTTGAATATTATGGAAGTGTTTTTGAAGAAGGCGCTTTAAGTGCACGAGAAAAAGCATTGATCGCCCTTGCGGTGTCGCATGTAGTAAAATGTCCGTATTGTATAGATGCCTACACCCAAGATGGCCTAAAACGGGGCATCACTAAAGAAGAGATGATGGAAGCCGTCCATGCAGGAGCCGCCATTGAAAGCGGCGCTACTCTAGTACATAGCGTACAAATGATGAATAAGTATAAAAAATTATCCATGTAACCAATGAAGCTTAAGTCCCTACAAAAACGCGAAAATGAACTTGCCAACGCCAAACGCCAATTAGAAATTTTATCTAATGGGATCTTTCAAAAAGAAGAATTGCCTAAGTTTAGTACTAAACTGGCAGCACAAGATCAATTTCCGCTCAAGCCAAAAACCTTAGAAATTCTACAAATCAATGTAGGCTATATGTGTAACCAAGTGTGTGCACACTGCCATGTCGATGCTGGACCTGACCGAAAAGAAATCATGACCCGCGAAACCATGCAGCAATGCTTGGACGTGATTGCAGCCACTGGCGCTCATACCCTAGACCTTACTGGAGGCGCTCCCGAAATGAACCCCGATTTTAGGTGGTTTATAGAAGAAGCTTCAAAAGTCGGTATTAAAGATATGATTGTGCGTTCTAATTTGACCATCATTACGGCCAATAAAAAATATAATGATCTTCCTGAGTTTTTCAAAAAACACAATGTACACGTGATTTCATCGATGCCGCACTGGACCGAAGGCAAAACAGATCAACAACGGGGCGATGGCGTGTTTAATGCCTCTATCAAAGCTTTGAAAATGCTAAATGCTGTAGGGTATGGCATGCCCAATTCTGAACTGAAATTAGATTTGGTCTATAACCCATCCGGTGCTTTTTTGCCTGGAGATCAAATGGCATTAGAAGCCGATTTTAAAAAAGCATTAGCTACAAATTTTGACATTCAATTTCACAATTTATTTTCGATCACCAACCTGCCCATCAGTCGGTTTTTAGATTACCTCATCGCCTCAGAAAATTATGAAGACTATATGTATAATTTAGTTGACGCCTTTAATCCAGCCGCCGTGGACAACGTGATGTGTACCAACACCCTATCCGTAAGTTGGGACGGTTGGCTCTATGACTGCGATTTTAATCAAATGCTTGAACTAAAAGTTGATAGTCCCGTGCAACATATTCGCGATTTTAATAAAGAGACTCTAAGCAAACGCAACATTTGTGTGTCGCAACACTGTTATGGCTGCACAGCTGGGGCAGGAAGCAGTTGTCAAGGAACCGTCGTGTAATATGATAAAAAGATTAGTTTTTATAAGTTTAATTGCACTGAGTACAAATGGATTTGGACAACCTTCTATAGCTGAGGTGCTCACAAAGTATAACACCCATTACGTACCTTATATAGATGTAGAGGACCTTAGTCAGTTAGAAACACCTCCCCTTTTACTGGATGCGCGTGAAATAGCAGAGTATAATGTCAGTCATCTAGACCAAGCGATTCATGTTGGATATGAGGACTTTGAAATTTCAAAAATTATAAATCTAGTCCAAGACAAAACAAAAACAATTGTGGTCTATTGTTCCATCGGAGTACGCTCCGAAAAGATTGGGGAAAAACTCATTGCCGAAGGCTATACAGCAGTATATAATCTTTATGGCGGTATTTTTGAATGGGTGAACTCCGACAAATCTGTTTATTGTAAGGGCAAACAAACCCCAAAAGTACACGCCTATTCCATAACATGGGGGGCTTACTTACTAAAAGGTATTAAAGTGTATGAGTAAAAATCTGATCCTTATTTTTGTACGAAATCCAGCGTTAGGTAAAGTCAAAACTCGACTTTCCAAAACTATTGGGGACCAAAAGGCATTAAAGGCATATACCTTACTCCTCGACCACACAAAAGCTGTGCTCGACAAACGATCTGAAGATAAAGTTGTATATTACTCTGAGAACATTCAGCATAATGATTTATGGAATAAAACCCATTATCAAAAAAAACTACAGAAAGGAAATGATTTGGGCGCACGAATGGGGTACGCCTTTGCAACAGCTTTCAAGGAGGGTTATGACAATGTAGTGATTGTGGGAAGCGACTTGTTCGACTTAAAACCTTTACACATAGAGGCTGCTTTTAGAGCTTTAGAAACTCATGAACTTGTCCTAGGGCCATCACTAGATGGTGGGTATTATTTGCTAGGCATGAAAACACTACATCCTTCTATATTTAAAAATAAAAAATGGGGAACAGACAGCGTTTTGAACGCCACATTACAGGACTTAAAACAACAAAATGTTAAACTTTTGGAAGCCTTGAATGACATTGATACATTTGAAGATTTACAAGAGCATCCAGAGTTATTAAAAAAAATTAACGCATTATGATAAAATTCATTGAAGAAACAACCGATTACCTTAAAGAAAAAGGCTTTGATTCTCCTGAAATTGGAATTATTCTCGGCACAGGGTTAGGACAACTTCTGAATCACGTTGAGATTATAAAAGAAGTGAGCTATAACCACATCCCTAATTTTCCAACTGCAACCGTTGAGTTTCATAAAGGAAAATTAATCTATGGAAATCTTGAAGGTAAAAAAGTAATTGTGATGCAAGGGCGGTTCCATTTGTATGAAGGCTACACCTTACAGGATATTACCTATCCCGTACGAATTATGAAACAGCTGGGCATTTCGAAACTTTTAGTCTCTAATGCTTCTGGAGCTCTCAATTTAGATTACAATAAAGGTGATTTGATGCTTATTGAAGATCATATCAACTTACAAGGCGGCTCACCTCTAGCATTTAAAGGCGTGGAGCAATTGGGCGAACGTTTTGTGGATATGAGTGCGCCTTATGACGCAACACTTAACACCAGTTTCAAAGCCATTGCCCATAAAAATAATATTAAGTTACATTCGGGCGTTTACGTAAGTGTTTTTGGACCTCAATTGGAAACACGCGCAGAATATAAAATGTTAAGACTAATGGGAGCTGATGCTGTAGGGATGAGTACTGTCCCTGAAATTATTGTGGCAAATCAACTAAAATTAAAGGTGGCAGCCGTTTCTGTACTCACAGACGAATGTGATCCAGACCAGCTCAAACCTGTAAATATTTCTGAAATTATTGAAACGGCTGCCAAAGCCGAACCGAATATGATTACACTATTTAAAGAACTCATAAAAACCTTATAAATGAGCTACCTAGACACGACCCATGACGTTTACAAAGAAGCAGCCCTCAGTCCTGATGTTGGACTTTGCTGTACAACCAACCCCATTTGGGAACTTCCAGGATTAAAAATTCCTAAAATTATGCAAGAAATGAACTATGGCTGTGGGAGTACGGTTCATGCGCGCGACCTGACCAATACTCCAAAAATTCTGTATGTTGGCGTTGGTGGTGGAATGGAATTGCTCCAATTTGCCTATTTCAGTCGTCAAAAAGACGGCGTAATTGGTGTAGATGTGGTGGATGAAATGCTAGAGGCTTCCGCAAAAAACTTCCTTGAAGCTGAGGCGCAAAACCCTTGGTTCAACAAAGAATTTGTGAGTCTTAAAAAAGGAGATGCGCTCAATTTGCCAGTCGAAGACAATAGTATTGACGTAGCAGCACAAAACTGTTTGTTTAATATTTTCAAGGTTGAAGATCTCAAAAAAGCAATTTCAGAAATGTATCGCGTTTTGAAACCGCACGGAAAATTGGTGATGAGCGACCCTACCTGTGAACAACCAATGAATGATACTCTTCGCGAAGATGAACGCCTACGAGCTTTATGTCTAAGCGGTAGTATTCCTATCGCAGAATATGTAAAAATGCTTACTGATGCAGGGTTTGGAACTATAGAAATAAGAGCTCGAAAACCCTATCGCGTTTTGGACCCTGTTCAATACAACACCGACGAATTGATCTATATTGAATCGATAGAAGTGGCCGCAATTAAAGATCCAATGCCTGCTGACGGGCCTTGTGTATTTACGGGGAAAGCAGCGATCTATTACGGGGAAGCAGATTACTTTGACGATAAAGCGGGACATGTGTTACTAAAAAATCAACCTTTAGCTATTTGTGATAAAACCGCTAATGCTTTGAAAAACTTGAACCGAAACGACATCTATTTTAGTGAATCCACATTTCATTATGATGGTGGCGGCTGCTGTTAACCTCTATTCCTAAATCATGAAACACCTCCTCATCTACAGTTTTTTGCTATGTTGCTTGACCGGCAACACTCAGAAAATGGATCACTCCTCATGGACTGCTATTTTGCAGTCCTATGTGACTGACAAGGGCGACGTGAACTACAAAAGCTTACAAAACAACCGTACTGTTTTGAATGGATATTTGAATGCACTGGCTTCAAATGTACCCGATAAAACCTGGAATACCTCTGAAAAAAAAGCCTATTGGATTAATGCGTATAATGCCTATACGATTCAATTGATTCTTGACAACTACCCTATCCAAAGCATCAAAGATTTAAAAGACCCATGGGGTCAAAAATTCATTACCCTAAATGATGAAACATTGACATTGAACACGATTGAACATAAGATTTTGAGACCTATGGGTGACTCGCGTATTCATTTTGCTATTGTATGTGCTTCCGAGTCTTGTCCAAAACTTTTGAACTGTGCTTTTGAGGCCGAGACCATTGACTCTCAACTCGATCAAGCCGCACATGAATTCATCAATGATCCCACAAAAAATAGCATCACCCCATCAAAGATTACCATTTCGAAAATCTTCAAATGGTTTAAATCCGACTTCCCAAAAGGCGTTGACTTTATAAACTATTTAAATACTTACAGTACTGTGCAAATTTCCCCAGAAGCAAAAATTAACCATCAAAATTACAATTGGGCGCTTAATGAATAGCATCAGTATTATTATTCCAGTGCTTAATGAAACTCAAAATTTAGAGGTTCTTCTTCCGTATTTACATTGTAGTAGCAGTTCGGAATTAATATCAGAAATCTTGGTGGTGGATGGCGGTAGTACGGATGGATCTCAAAGAATAGTCGCTGAGCTTTCAAAGCAATTCCCTAAAGTGATAGGGCTTAATAGCCCAAAAGGACGAGCAAAACAAATGAATTTTGGCGCTTTAAATTCAAAAGGAGCAGTGCTCTATTTTTTACATGCCGATTCCGTTCCGCCCAAAAATTTTGCCCGCTATATAATAGACGCCATAAATCGTGGCGTAAAAGCCGGTTGTTTTCAAATGAAGTTTAAAAGTAAACATTGGTGGTTACAGTTGGCGGGGTGGCTTACTCAGCTCAATTGGAAATCTTGCCGTGGTGGGGACCAAAGTTTATTTGTACAAAAAACAGTGTTTGAAACTTTAGATGGCTATAATGAAAACTATATTGTTTGTGAAGACAGTGAGTTTATCTACAAACTTTATGACCATCACGATTTTGAAGTACTTCCCTATTGGCTGACCACTTCTTCTCGACGATATCAAGCCAATGGAATTTGGACTTTACAGTTTCATTTTTGGATGATTCACTTAAAAAAATTCTTTGGAGCAACACCCAAAACACTAGAAGCCTATTATCTAAAATATATTCATTAACTTTAAATTCTAAAATTATAGAGTTTAAAAACCAATCTTTAAGTACTAATCCCCAAAAACTTATTTAGTATGGAACATATTGCTATTATTGGAAATGGAATTTCTGGAATTACTGCAGCCAGACATATTCGAAAACTATCCCACAAAAAAATCACGGTCATCTCCTCCGAAACAGACTATTTCTTTTCTAGAACAGCACTCATGTATGTTTATATGGGACATATGAAATTTAAACACACCCAACCCTATGAAGATTGGTTTTGGGAGAAAAACAACATCACCCTCAAAAACGGATTTGTAACACAAATAGACACGTCTCAAAAAACACTAGTTTTTTCGGATGGAGAACAACTCGAATTTGATAAACTTATCATAGCCACGGGAAGTAAACCCAACAAATTTGGATGGCCTGGTCAAGATCTGAAAGGAGTTGTTAGCCTCTACCACAAACAAGATTTAGATGCTATAGAAACCTTTGCACCAAACAATAGCGTTTGCAAACATGCGGTCATTGTTGGCGGAGGACTCATAGGAGTCGAACTTGCCGAAATGTTTCATTCGCGTCATATCCCTGTTACCTTTTTAGTAAGAGAGCAAAGCTATTGGAATGCCATTTTACCTAGTGGAGAAAGCCAAATGATCACTAATGAAATTAGAAAAAACGGCATCAACTTACGGTTAGAATCCAATTTGAAACACATAAACGCTGATGAAAATGGACGTGTAAAATCAATTGTGATTGCAGAAACGGGAGAAGAAATTGACTGTGACATTGTTGGTCTTACTGCTGGCGTCTCACCAAATATTGGATTTTTAGAATCCTCCGGAATTGAAACCAATCGCGGGGTTTTGGTGGATCGAAATTTGCAAACCAACATCAAAGATATTTATGCCATCGGCGATTGTGCAGAACAACGTAATGCTGTTGAGGGTAGAAGACCCATTGAAGCCGTTTGGTACACAGGGCGTATTATGGGCGAAACTGTCGCACAAACAATTTGCAAAAAAGAAACGCAATACACTCCTGGTCATTGGTTCAACTCGGCTAAATTTTTTGATATTGAATATCAAACCTACGGCTGGGTCAATAGCGAACAACACTTGAAACCCAATGAAGGTCATTTCCATTGGATGCACCCCGATCACAACAAATGTTTGACTATCGCTTTTGATAAAACTACCCAAAAATTTCTAGGAATCAATACGTTTGGAATTCGAATGCGACATGAGATTTTTAACCGATGGCTCGACCAAAATCAGTCTATAGACTATGTACTTGAGCATTTACAAATTGCACACTTTGATCCAGAATTTTATACTACCTATTACCACGACGTCCTTAAAAAATTCAACTCCGAATACAACAGGAATCTAAAACTGAAAAAGAAAAGCTGGTCACAAATTTTTACCCTAAAATCATAATATGAAAACATTAAGAACCCTAGGTCTTGGTCTTATACTTGCCGTATCTGGCCTTTTTATTAGCCTTCTATTTATGGGACAGTATACACTGTCATCTGCTACTTTTGAAAATTTTATAACTCAAAATAATATTACCACTTCTGTTTTTATTAAAGACTTAGAGCAGTCCGTTGTTGACAAAGAATTTTCAACACCTTTTTACCTTGCTAATACGATTGCAGAAGCCGTCGAATCTGCCAACACTTATCACAAAGCTAATAAAGAATGGGCACAAGTGATTTGGACAAAACCACACAGTTTGGCGTATCAAATGGTTAAATCTTCAGGAACTGGAATTGTAGTCCAAAACAAACGCCGTCTTTGGTTTTTGAGTTTTGGACTGGGCATTTTAGGCGCACTTTTGTTTATGCTTCCTGCGCTCAATCTAAAAGGTCCACCAGGCATAAAAAACAACCATATATTTCACAGTAGTGCCACCAATAGAGGATGGATTGCATGGCTAGTTTTTACGTTTCTAATTCTATTTTATTTGGTTTTATATTTTAGACCAAGCTATATGGTCAATTGGATTTATTTGGTGGATCCTATAAGCGAATCGCTTAGCGGAAACCCCGCAAGTCAATGGTTTTTGTATGGGTTTTTATATTGTGTGATTATGACTGTTATGGCCGTTCGTATGTATATAAAATACCGCCATAATAAGTATCAAACTTTAAGAACAACTTCTGTTTTATTTTTTCAGATTGTGTTTGCATTTCTCATTCCAGAAATTCTAGTTCGATTTGAAAAACCTTGGTATGACTTTAAAAATGCATTTCCACTAGATTATGATTTTTTCTTTCGCTGGAACCTGAACGAACTGCTAGAGAGTGGCGGTTTTGGCTTGTTTATTTTAGTATGGGGTGTCGCATTAACCTTAGTAATTGTTCCTGTAATGGTTTACTTTTTTGGGAAACGCTGGTACTGTTCGTGGGTATGTGGTTGTGGTGGACTCGCCGAAACCTTAGGCGACCCTTACCGACAATTGTCCAGTAAATCATTATTATCTTGGAAAGTAGAACGCTGGCTTGTTCATGGAGTACTCGTTTTTGCTTTACTCATGACTGGCTTAACCTTGTATGGTTATTTTGCAGGGACCTATGAGGTCTTGGGTATTAAAGTGCAAACATTACAAGACATCTATGGCTTTTTGATTGGTTCTATATTTGCCGGAGTTATTGGCACTGGATTTTATCCCATTTTTGGCAATAGAGTGTGGTGTCGATTTGGTTGTCCATTAGCGGCTTACATGGGCGTTATTCAACGATTTAAATCGCGTTTTAGAATAACTACCAACGGCGGTCAGTGTATTTCCTGTGGAAATTGTTCTACGTATTGCGAACAAGGTATAGATGTTCGGGCTTATGCTCAAAAAGGAGAAAACATCGTTCGTGCCAGTTGTGTCGGTTGTGGTGTTTGTAGTGCAGTTTGTCCAAGAGGCGTTCTAAAACTAGAAAATGGTCCAGAAGAAGGACGTATTGGAAGTTCTAATATCCTACTCGGAAATGAGATGAATTTAATGGATCAACTCCAAGATAAATAGGTACTGTCTTGAATAAACTCACACATGACAATTGCGTCGTAAAAGTCATTATTCCGGCGTATAATGAAGAAGCATCGATCAGAAATGTGATTCGTGATATCCCCTCACTAGTCGATGAAATCATCGTAGTCAACAACAACTCTACAGATGCAACAGTACAAAATGCAGAAGAAGCTGGCGCCACTGTTTTATCCGAACCAAAACCTGGGTATGGGAATGCGTGTCTAAAAGGAATCGACTACATCAAACAGCAAAAGACAACTCCAGATATTGTTGTGTTTTTAGATGGCGACTATAGCGACTATCCCGAAGAACTTATTAAAATTATAGCACCCCTTATTGAAGATGATATTGACTTCGTAATAGGCAGTCGCGTCGAGAAGTTTCGAGAAAAAGGAGCGATGAAACCACAACAAATTTTCGGAAACTGGTTAGCAACGTTTTTAATGCGTGTGTTTTTTAATTCAAAATTCACCGACTTAGGGCCATTTAGAGCTATTAAATACAACACGTTATTAAGTCTAGAAATGGAAGATCAAACCTATGGATGGACCGTTGAAATGCAACTTAAAATCCTAAAACAAAACTTTACTTACGAGGAAATCCCCGTAAAATATCGGAACAGAATAGGGGTTTCAAAAGTTTCTGGTACGTTAAAAGGTAGTATATTTGCAGGAATTAAGATATTAACGTGGATATTCAAATACAGCTTTAAGTAATGCTTTTAGAAATCATTATAATTTTCATTTACTCGGTTGCGCTCATACTAATTTTTATGTATGCCCTAGCACAGTTGAATCTCTTATTTAATTACTTAGGCGCTAGAAAAAAACAAGACACTGCTCCAGAATTTGATTTTTCAATTGGTAGTGAAATTCCTTTTGTGACCATACAACTTCCTGTATTTAATGAAATTTATGTGATGGAACGCTTGTTAAAGAACATTGTGCTTCTCGATTATCCAAAAGACAAATTAGAGATTCAAGTTCTAGATGACTCAACAGATGAGTCTGTAGACTCAACTGCATCTTTAATAGAAACCTTAAAAAAAGAAGGTTTTGACATACAACACATTCGAAGAACAAATCGTAAAGGATTTAAGGCTGGAGCCTTAAAAGAAGGACTTAAAATTGCCAAAGGGGAGTATATCGCTATTTTTGATGCTGATTTTTTACCACAGACAGACTGGTTAAAACGAACAATTCCATTTTTTAAAGATGAGGCCGTAGGTGTAGTTCAAACGCGTTGGGGTCACCTTAACCGAAATTATTCGATACTCACAAAAATACAGGCCTTTGCTCTGGATGCTCATTTTACTTTGGAACAAGTAGGACGCAACATTAAAGGACACTTTATTAACTTTAATGGTACGGCAGGTGTATGGCGAAAAACCTGTATTATCGATGCAGGAAACTGGGAAGGTGACACACTAACTGAAGACCTTGATTTGAGTTATAGAGCACAACTTAAAAATTGGAAATTTAAATACTTAGAACATATTGAGACGCCTGCTGAACTCCCTGTAGCTATTAGCGCTGCAAGATCACAACAGTTTCGATGGAATAAAGGAGGCGCGGAGAATTTTCAAAAAATGATGCGACGCGTTATAAAAAGTAAACATATTTCTGCAAAAACAAAACTACATAGTATATTACATTTACTCAACAGTACAATGTTTCTAAATGTTTTAATCGTGGGAATCCTGAGCATTCCAATGCTCTACATAAAAAATGAATATGCGCATTTGAAAATGTACTTTTATGTAATGAGCTTTTTTGTAGTGAGCACCCTTATTTTCTTTATTTGCTACTGGTTCATGTACAAAAAAACATATGGGTCTGACCTAAAAAGTTTTGTGAAATATGTCGTTTTATTTTTTACATTTTTCTCGATAGCTATGGGCTTCTCTTTACACAATTCAATTGCTGTTTTGGAAGGTCATTTTGGCAAACGAAGTGATTTTGTTCGCACCCCAAAATTTAACATCAATGCCTTAACCGATAACTGGAAGTCAAACAAGTATCTGAAAAAAAATATTTCAGTTCACGTTGTATTTGAAGGCCTCTTGATGCTTTATTTCGGATTTGGAATGTATAGCGCATTTATTGTTGGAGATCAAGGTGGTGATTTTGGATTATTCCCTTTTCATTTAATGCTGTTTTTAGGATTTGGGTTTGTGTTTTTCAAATCCATATCGTCTAAAGTATAACCTCTTACGCCCTGACTTGTGGATAGCAATACGTCATTCATAAATTCAAAAAAAGCCGTATATATTTGGGGCAGTTTTTCGTTGGTTTTATATGGTATATGGGCTTATGAACTAGCCCGATTTGAACATTTCAAACTTCTTGGACTATACAGTCTTCTGTTCATTTGTTATTACTTAATTTTGAAAAACACTAAAATTAATAGCCGTTATCTAACGTATTTAGCTATTGGTTTTCGTCTTGTTTTTTTAGTTGAACTACCCAATTTATCTCAGGATTTCTATCGATTTATATGGGACGGACGCATTATTTTGGAAGGACTCAACCCTTATATAACTAAGCCTGATTTACTCCTTATACAGCCTGATTTGTTTCCGCAAATGAAACTTCTACATGAGGGTATGGGACCGCTAAGCGCTAGCCATTATTCAAACTACCCGCCCTTACATCAACTGCCTTTTATCATCGCAGCAATTCTGTCTCATACTAGTATTTTGGGATCCGTTGTTGTGCTCAGAGTCCTTTTGATAAGTGCAGATTTAGGCTTACTCATTTTTGGAAAAAAATTACTGCGAAAACTTCAGCTTCCAACAAGAAACATCTATTGGTACATCTTAAATCCATTAGTGATTATCGAACTGACGGGTAATCTTCATTTCGAAGGACTAATGCTGTTTTTTTTTATAATGACACTGTATTTCGTTCATGGCAAAAAATGGCATTTAGCCGCTCTATCAATGGCATTTTCAATCGCTGTAAAACTAGTACCCATTCTAAGCTTACCCTTATTTCTAAACACATTAGGCTGGAAAAAAAGCATTCGATTTTATTTAAGTATTGGTGCGGTGTTTACACTCCTTTTTCTTCCTTTTCTAAGTGGTGATTTTTATGAAAATTACAGCGCCACTATTGGGCTTTGGTTCTCTAAGTTTGAGTTTAACGCCAGTTTTTATTACCTCTTCAAATGGGTGTTAGAAACCACAGCTAATGTGGCTCTAATTCAAGTCATGGGCTTGGTCGTTGCCAGTTATCTTGTGTTACAAACCTGCTTCTTTTTGATTCAGAAAAAGACGACAACAACAGCACTTATACAAAATACACTAGTGCTACTAAGTGGCTATTTTTTGATTTCAACTACAGTACATCCTTGGTACATTATTAGTCTGCTTTTGCTCTCAGTATTTACGAATTACAAATTCGCACGTGTGTGGAGTTATACCTTGATTTTTAGCTATTTTGCTTACCATCAATTTAGTGTGAACGAAACTTGGTATATGCTTTGTCTGGAACACGTTCCCGTTATTAGTATTTTGATATGGGAATTATACCATCAAAACTATGCTCAGAAATTAGAGCATCATTAAATTACTAACTTCTTGTTCTGTGAGGTGTTTCCAATGGCCTCTAGGCAAATCTTTTTTAGAAAGTGGCCCAATAGTGACACAATCCATTTTTACAATTTCATATTTAAAATGATCAAAAATCATTCTCAATATGGTATTCCCCGTATTTTTAATTTGGATACCAATTTCATTTTTGGGAGTGCCATCTATGTAACTTATAGCTTCTACTTCAACAAATTTCCCGTCGTGTTTAAAACCTTCTTGAATACTTTTTAGATGTTCAAATTTCAAGGGTTTATCCAATTCCATATGAAATAAACGTGTTACACCATGTTTAGAATTGGTAAACTTCGCATGCAATTGTTCATCGTTTGTAAAGAGAATTAATCCCAGTGAATTTCGCCCTAAACGTCCGATAGGTCTAATTTTTGCATCGGTAGCATTGGCCACTAAATCCATCACTGTTCGGCCTTTCCCTTCACTAGTTGTAGTTGCAAAACCTTTGGGTTTATTGAGCAATACATACGCTTTTTTCTCTGGGTTGATGCGTGCGCCATCAAAACGAACCTCATCATCCAAACGAACTTTGTATCCCATTTCGGTAATTACTTTTCCATTGACCATGACACTCCCAATACTGATGTGCATATCTGCCTCACGACGGGAACACATTCCCGAATTTGATATGTATTTATTCAGACGGATCTCATCAGGATTCGAAGTTGTCTTCGCTTTAGATTTAGAAGCCGTTGACTTTTTCTTAGTGTAAAACGTTTCAGGCGCCTTCAACTTTGATGGTCGAGATTTGCCAACACGTTTGTCTGATTTCTTATTATCTTTTGCCATGATTAATTTTTTGCAAATGTAACGCATTCATAGGCAATGCATCTAATTTTTTTGGTTATAATAGCTTTGAAAGAATAAGGCTAGGGTTTAATAATATAATACTAAAAACGCCTAACAAAATAAGTAGTTTTAACAGGTAATGAATACGCATATACTGTTGTTGATGCTGAGCTAAAAACACTAACACTACAACTACCGATAGCAGGCTGACACTCAAATAAAAGAAATAATCCATTGTTCCTAAATCGAATGTAGTTAGCAAATACCAGGTTATTAGAATATTAATTGTAACCAAAATAACCACCATTAATTTCGCCACTTTTTCGCCATATACGACTGGAATTGTTTTATAATTCAAGGTTAAGTCGCCTTTTAAATTTTCTAAATCCTTAACCAACTCTCGCATCGATAAAACAAGGAATAAGTAAAATCCAAAAACAAAGATCAACCCACTATAATTTTTGTAATAGAGAAAAATAGCGAAAAAAGGCGTAATGGTTAAAATAGCGGAAATCAAGTTTCCTATAATGGGTTTTTTTTTGATTTTGTGAGAATAAAACCAAATCGCAAAAATATAAACTGAAAAAAATAAAACAGATCTGAAAGACACATAACTCGCAACAACAACGACAATAAAATTAATTATAAAGTAGAGAATTAACTTTGTATTTTGACTGACATATTGCTCCAAAATGGACTGGTGCGGGCGATTAATGATATCTTTTTCAGTATCGTAGAAATTATTGATAATATAGCCAGAAGCGATAGCACCTACAGTGGCTAATATTAATGCAAAAAGAGGGCGGTCAAATATAACTTCTGATAGTGACTGATTTGGAGCCATAATAAAAATGGCCGTAATGTATTGAGCAAAAACGATCAATGCTAAATTAAAACCTCTAACCACCACAAACATGCTAAACAATTTTAGCATAACCTGTTTTTGAATTGGCGTAAACATAGAATAGATTTAGAAGTTATAAACGACTTCTAATTTATAATCGGTAAGTGCTTTCTGAGCCGCCTGAAAATCCTCAGTGAATCCCAAAATATATCCTCCTCCACCAGATCCGCAGAGTTTGAGATAATATGCATTCGATTCAATTCCTGCTTTCCATATGGAATGGAATTGCTTAGGAATCATAGGAGCAAAGTGATTTAAAACAACTTTTGATAATTGTTTCGTGTTTTTGAAAAGAGACTTTATATCGCCTTTCAAAAAATCATCCACACAAGCATCGGTGTGTTTTATAAATTGATTTTTGAGCATTGTACGGAAACCTTCTTGTTTCATTTTTTCCATAAAAATGCCAACCATCGGCGCGGTTTCTCCAATGGTACCGCTATCTAATAGAAAAACGGCACCTTTCCCCCTAGTATTTTGGGAAGGTATTCCGGTAGCTTCAATATTGTCTTTGGAATTTATGAGAATAGGAATGCTCAAGTAACTATTCAAGGGATCTAACCCTGATGATTTACCATGAAAAAACGATTCCATTTCCGAAAAAATAGCTTTTAGCTTTAATAGTTTTTCTCGTGTTAAGTTTTCTAAAACTGTAATTTTATCTTGGGCATATTTATCATACAAGGCCGCAACGAGCGCGCCACTACTTCCAACACCATAGCCTTGTGGAATAGAAGAATCAAAATACATTCCAGCATTAATATCGTTTTCAAGTTGAGCTAAGTCAAACACTACTAATGCGGTATCAATATTAGAAAGGTATTGATGAAATTTCATCAAATTAAGGTTGGATTCTACTGCGGATGGACTTGAATTATCATCCCTTTTCAATGCGCCATTATAAAAATTATAAGGAATAGACAACCCTTTAGAATCTTTGATGATCCCATACTCTCCAAAGAGTAAAATTTTAGAATAAAAAAGTGGTCCTTTCATTGCATTGAGTTTGACTTCAAATATACATTAAATTTTTATGGGTTCTGCACCCAGACCTAATTTGTCTTCTATATAATGCCCATTTTGACAGTGTTCTGCCAACTCTGTTGCAATAAATTTCTGAACTTCATCTGCTTCATTGTCAGGAAACAATACATGAACATTGGCACCAGCATCTAAGGTAAAACAAACATGAAGTCCTGTTTTTGCTCTAAATGCCCATAGTTTATTTATAATTTCTAGGGTGTTTGGCTTCATGAGAATAAAATACGGATTGCTACTCATCATCATCGCATGTAGCGTGAGTGCTTCCTGCTCTACAATGCTTATAAATGCTTTTAAGTCTCCTGATTTCAGTACCGGAATCAAGGCCTCCATATTGGAGTGTGCTTGCGCAAAACGCTGTTCGGCAAACGGATGGTCATGCATCAAATTATGACCAACAGTACTACTAACTTGTTTCTCCCCTTTATCTACCAAAAGAATGGTGTCGCGATAGTTTTTAAACTTATGATGAACTTCATACGGGTATTTAATGCCAACTAAATCTGAACTTCCCTCAATATTCGCGTGTGAGCCCCAAACGATCAAATTACCTTCAATACTTCTACAAGCACTTCCAGATCCCAACCGGGCCAAAAAGGATGCTTTTGTATTGAAAAATTCTTTTGAAATAGCGGGGTCTAATTGCTGTTCAATCTGCATTAGACATAGCGCCAAAGCACTCATTCCAGATGCCGAAGAGGCAATTCCAGAGCTGTGCGGAAAGGTGTTTGAAGTTTCGATTACAAAATGATATGAACTTAAAAAAGGCACATAGACTTCTATTCTACTGAAAAATTGTTCGATTTTTGGCTTAAAGTCGTCTTGTAATTTGCCATCCAAAAACACCTCAAAAGAAAAGCCTTTAGATGTTTTTTTTTCAAACCTAAGTGCGGTTGCTGTTTTGCAATTATTAAGCGTAAAACTAATCGACGGATTGGCCGGAATTTGATGTGCTTTTTTTCCCCAATATTTCACTAAAGCAATATTACTTGGGGCACTGTAAGCAACAGCACCACGATCTAAAAGTTGTGTGTAGGGCTTTGGAATGAATTCGTTTACAATCATAAAATTTACATGAAAGACAAAGATACTAACTTCGCTTTAGTTATTTGTTATTTTGAGAGCTGTTGTGCCGCTATAAAAGCACTTGTCCATGCATTTTGAAAATTAAAACCGCCAGTTACTGCATCAATATTCAAAACTTCTCCAGCAAAAAATAGATTTTTGAACTGTTTACTTTCAAAAGTTTTAAAATTTACGCCTTTCAATTCTACACCTCCTGCAGTTACAAATTCTTCTTTGAATGTGCTTTTTCCCGCTACATTAAAAATAGCCGCTGTAAGTTGAGCTGCAATCGCTTGAAGCTGATGTTTGTTACACTCAGCCCAACGCAAATCGTTGGGGATTTGTGCGGCAATCACCAACTGTTCCCACAAACGTTTTGGAAGGTCAAACTGGGCTGATTTGATCATTAATTTTTTGGAGAACGCAGTTTTAATTTCCAGTAGATGTTGCAAACATGCTGTGAATTCTTGTTTGATAAAATTAACTTTAATTTGAAATTTGTACTGCCGCTCTGCTAATTCTAAAGCGCCATAAGCGGATAATTTTAGAATTGACGGGGCACTTAAACCTGCGTGCGTTACTAACAACGGACCTTCAGATTCCAAAGTGCTATTCACCACAGAAACGTGAACATCTGAAGCCACAACACCAGGGATATTTTTCAGACGACTGTCTTTAATATTGAATGTAAATAACGACGGTACTGGCGCAATTACTTGGTGCCCAAGTGTTTCTAACAGTTTCCATATTTTAGGATTACTTCCGGTCGCCATTAATAGTTTTGGAGCTCTAAAAACGCCTTTAGTTGTATCTAGCTCCCAAATGTCATTTTCATTGGTAATCCCTTGCACAGCATGGTTGAGAAGCACCTCTATCTGATGCGTTTTAATTTCTTCCAGAAAGCAATCAATGATCGTTTGTGATGAATTTGAAACTGGAAAAACACGCCCATCGTCTTCAATTTTTAAAGGGACGCCACGATCTTCAAACCATTGCATAGTGTCGCCTGTCATATAAGAGTGAAACGGGCCTCGTAATTCTTTTTCGCCTCGCGGATAATTTAAGATTAACTCATCTGGTATAAATTCAGCATGAGTGACATTACAACGTCCTCCACCAGAAATTTTAACTTTAGAAAGCACGTTGGATCCGCGTTCTAAAATAGCAATTTTTAGGCTTGAATTTTGAGCTGCGGTATTTATGGCCGCAAAAAAACCTGCTGCACCACCACCTACGATTAAAACATCAAAATTATTCACTTGATAAAAGTATATAAAAAAAGCTTCTCAAAATGAGAAGCTTGATATTTTGTTTAGTGCGGGCGGGGAGACTCGAACTCCCACACCTCGCGGCACTAGATCCTAAGTCTAGCGTGTCTACCAATTCCACCACGCCCGCTAAACATCCCTTATAATAGGGACGCAAATATAAACAATAGTTTATAAATACAAATAGTACAAGGAAATATTTATTTCGTATGATTTTTGTAGTTTTACATTTCCAAAAACCAAGCTATGAATTCATTACAATCTTACCTTAACGCAAACAAAGATCGCTTTGTTGAAGAGCTTTTCGATCTTCTTCGAATTCCATCTGTAAGTGCAGACTCTGCCTACAGTAAAGATGTGTTTAGAGCAGCCGATTTTGTAGCTGACAGCCTTAAAACAGCAGGTTGTGATACTGTTGAAATTTGTCAGACTAAAGGATTTCCAATTATTTATGGTGAAAAACTAATAGCCCCTGAGCTTCCAACAATTTTAGTCTATGGACACTATGATGTGCAGCCCGCTGATCCTATTGAGTTGTGGGACTCCCCTGCTTTTGAACCTATTATTAAAAAAACAGCGCTCCATCCTGAAGGTGCCATATTTGCTCGCGGTGCTTGTGACGATAAAGGACAGATGTATATGCATGTCAAAGCGTTGGAGTTTATGACCTCAACAGATCAATTGCCCTGTAATGTTAAATTTATGATTGAGGGGGAAGAAGAAGTTGGCAGTGATAACTTAGCTGATTTTGTAAAAAACAACACTACCAAACTCAAAAATGATGTGATCCTAATTTCTGACACTGGAATGATTGCAAAAGATACGCCGTCGATCACCACTGGGCTTAGAGGCTTAAGTTATGTTGAGGTGGAAGTAACTGGACCAAATAGAGATTTGCATTCAGGGATTTATGGCGGTGCCGTTGCAAATCCTATTAATATATTAGCCAAGATGATTGCCTCTTTGCATGATGAAAATAATCACATTACCATTCCTGGGTTTTATGACAAGGTCGAAAACTTATCAGACGCAGAACGTGCCGAAATGGCAAAAGCACCGTTTTCATTGGAAGACTATAAAGATTCTTTACAGATCAATGCGGTCTATGGCGAAAAAGGCTACACAACCAACGAACGCAACTCCATTCGCCCAACACTAGATGTCAACGGTATTTGGGGTGGCTATACTGGAGAAGGTGCCAAAACCGTAATTGCGAGTAAAGCGTACGCGAAAATTTCGATGCGTCTCGTACCTAATCAGGATTGTGAGGAGGTTACACAACTTTTTAAATCTCATTTTGAACGCATTGCTCCAGAAAGCGTAAACGTAAAAGTGACGCCTCATCATGGCGGTCAAGGCTACGTAACACCCATAGATACTGTTGGTTATAAAGCGGCGGCGATGGCGTATAAAGACACGTTTGGAACCGCACCAATTCCTCAACGTGGAGGTGGAAGTATTCCTATTGTAGCACTCTTTGAAAAAGAATTAAAAAGTAAAACCATCTTGATGGGGTTTGGACTCGACAGCGATGCCATACATTCCCCAAACGAACATTACGGATTATTTAATTACTATAAAGGGATTGAAACTATTCCACTGTTTTATAAGTATTTTACTGCACTTCAGTCTTAGGTCCTTAATTTTACTATATACGACCTCTCACGATGTGAGAAGTTACAAGCATACAAGGCTGATAAATGGAGTTCATTGCCTTTAAGAAAATGATGATAACTGACTTTTTAATTTTTTAGGCATATTTTGAATCACCATCGCATAACTATGATCAATGAGTTCAAAAAGAAATTGAGGCGAAAACCTACAATTGCTTAAATAAATGGTGTTCCAGTGTTTTTTATTGGCATGAAATCCAGAGTGAATCGCATCATAATCGTTACGGAGTTCCTCGGCATAATCGGGGTCACATTTCAAGGTAATTGAGGGGTTGCCTTGCTCCCAGGCCTCTAACGGGCAAAGGGCAAATATTTTACCTAAAACCTTATACACAAGCGTACTTTCATCAAAAGGAAATTCTTCAGTAGTTTGTTCCTTTTTTATACAATGGGATTGAATAGCATCAATTGTAATCATTAAGGTTTAGAGGTTTCTTTGTCATATAATTTATAGAGAACAGGCTTACTTGGCGACGCATCATTTTCAAAGGGGGCAATTAATATATTTAAAATATACTTTCCATCTTCAACTGCATTGGGTACAAAAACAAGTTCTGTAATCGTAGCATCCGTACGAATAGCACCATCAACATTCCAAAAAGCTTTGTGTGCCAAAAGTTGTCCATCATCCTTTTCCTTATCAACACTCGGTGTGTCCACCAATAGGTGCTTAACACCTTTTTCACGGAGATAAATAGCAGCAGTTTCAGTAAGGTATGGCGGATTTGTATGTCCATATTGTCGACTCAGCTTATCGGAAGTATTGGGTAGTGTTCTAATAATGATGGCTTCTCTTTTTTTATTTCCTATCGCATAACGCAGTTGTTTTTCGGAGATAACAAAGTCACCATTCAATGGTTCTGGAACTACAGTAATAACCTCAGCCACAAACAAAAACTGTGTTAAACACGCATTGATCGTATAGACGTCTTTGGTAATATGTCCGACACATTCCGTGTGCGTTCCATGTGCATGAGGGTTGAATTCTATACTATTAAAATTAACCGCAGCACCATCTTTAATACTCCCTGTCCAGTCTTTTACTTTAGCGGGATAAATCTTGGGCGGTGGCAAATACCACGCGTTTACATTTTTTTTGGAGGCATGTAACGGAATTGAGATGTCCAAGGGTTGATCGATATAGATGGTATAGGTGCGACTATTGGCGTAAATGACTGCTTTCATAGGCTAAATATAGCTAAATTAAAAACAAATCGGAAGCAATTCCATCAGAAAGAAATTTTCCAGACGTTGTAATTTTTAGGTGATTATCTTCTATTACAAGAGTATTTGAACTGATAAATTTTTTGGAATTTTGAAGTAAGTGGTCTTTTATTTTAACCCCATAATCGGCTTCAATCTTTTCAAGTGAAATACCCCAAATGGTTCGTAATCCTGTCATAACATATTCATTAAATCGATTTTCAACAGATAATACTTCCGATTCAAATGGCAGTTTATCGACTTCTAGTGCTTTGATATACTTTGAGTTATTAGAAACATTCCAACTTCTTTTGCTACCATCAAACGAATGTGCCGACGGCCCTACACCCATATAGGTTTTACCTAACCAATAACTTGTATTGTGTTTTGAAAAGTAATCGGGATGTCCAAAACTACAGGTTTCATAATGGGTCAATCCTTGTGCGGAAGTTTCTTCCAATAACACCTCAAAATGTTGGGCTGCCAACTCATCATCCATTGGCGGGTGACTTCCTTTTTTTATAAAATGCTCAAGCGCTGTTTTTGGTTCGACTGTGAGAGAATAACAAGACAAATGTTTGATTCCAAATTCAAAAGCAATTTGCAAATTTTGCCGCCATAATTGGATGCTCATTGTAGGCATTCCAAACATCAAATCTATGGTGATATTATCAAAATAGGTCGTAGCAAGCTCTAAACATTTTCTGGCATCTTCAGCATTATGCGCTCTATTCATAGCTGATAACTCCGATTCATGAAACGATTGAATTCCAATACTTAAGCGATTTATTTTGGTGTTTGAGAGTTGTTTTATTTTTTCGAGATCAAGATCATCCGGATTGGCTTCAAGTGTAATTTCTGCCGTTTCAGATACTTTATAATTTTTATATACGGTCTTAAGAATTGTATTAAGTTCCGTAACGTCTAAGACTGTCGGTGTGCCTCCTCCGAAGTAAATCGATTGAATTTCATCAGATGCATATTCCGACTTGCGAAGTATCAATTCTCTACAAACGGCTTCAATAAATGCTGATTTGGAGTTTTGATTCGTCGAAAAATGGAAGTTACAATAGTGACAAGCTTTTTTACAAAATGGAATATGGATATAAATACCTGACACTAACTCAAAGTTTTCGATTAATATTTAAATGCTTTCGCATTAATAATGTGTTGTAAATGATGGGTGCAATGCCAGGCGTAAATAGCCAAGCTTTCTTGCAAAGAAATACATTCATTTCCGTCAGGATGGATATAAGTTCTCAGTAATTGGCTTGTTTCTAATTGCTCTAGCAAAAACACCCAACGTTGATGAATTCCTGACAAAAGCTTTGTGGAACTTTGAATGCTATAATCCAGAGTGTCGTTCAGCGTTGCCCATTGGGCTTCATCATAGAGTTTAATTGTCGGATTGTCTTCTGTCAGTGCCAATTTAAAACGGGTAATACTATTCATATGACATCAATACAATGGCCAACCACCTGTTGAATCGTCCAGCCTTCGGGACGGTATTTATAACGAAGTTCCTTGGCTGTAAGCGGAATCACTTCTGTTGACACTAGCAAAGGAAATTGTCGAATCGTTTGAATCCAATTTTCTATATGAGTAGATTCAATTTTGGCTGGAATTTTAGGCTTCCCAATTGGGTATTTAAGGGTCTCTATGTCCATAATCGTGAATTTACTTTTTAACTCGACTCTCGTTCTGCTTCACAAAGGCACTCCATCCCGTATAACTTTTACCAGAAGTGACTTTTCCTTGGTTATAAAAATGGCAAACTGCCGCCGCCAGACCATCTGTTGAGTCTAAATTCTTGGGCAGCTCTTTTAGGCTTAACAGACTTTGAAGCATTTTAGCTACTTGTTCTTTACTGGCATTTCCATTTCCAGTAATAGCCATTTTAATTTTTTTTGGCGAATACTCTGTGATTGGGATTTCTCTAGAAAGTCCTGCAGCCATAGCCACACCTTGTGCTCGTCCAAGCTTGAGCATACTCTGTACGTTTTTTCCGAAAAAAGGGGCTTCAATGGCGATTTCATCGGGGTGATACGTATCGATCAGTTCTACAGTACGTTCAAAAATAAGTTTAAGTTTCAAGTAATGGTCGTCATATTTTTGAAGTAACAATTCATTTAATTGTAAAAACTCCATAGTTTTCCCCTTCACTTTAATCAAACCGAAGCCCATAATAGTGGTTCCAGGGTCAATTCCTAATATAATTTTATCATCTGCCATTATTCACAATATTTACAACCACTTAATGCAACTGAAATCCCAACTGTTACTTGAATCATATTTTCGTTAAATGAAAACCCATCTGTCAAAACAGCATACTTATCGTCCGACGCAAAGGCGTAAGTATAGTTTAAATCTGAGAATAAAGATAAGCGTTTTGATACTATAAATTCAACCTCAACCCCAGCATTGAGGTTAAAAAAATTATAGGTATTCGAATTATAAATTCCAAGAGGCTTTGAAATGCTCAAGCCAGGACCTGCATGTATAAAAATTGAAGTTCTCGGGGATAAAAATTTTAATTTATCCGTTACATCATAAATGCCTTGAAGATTGAGTCGTGAGTAGTTAGATTTAAAGGGTAACGAAGTCGATGCAGATGAAAATCGATTATATTGAACATCGAGTTTCGCGCCTAGAGTCTTTTTAAACATATACCTAAACCCCAATTGAATAGAGGGGAAATTAATCGTTTTCGACTCAAATTGCGGCGTCAAATTTGCATCTAATGGACTATTGACTCCTAGACCCAATTGCAATCTAAACACATCTACTTCTTGTTGTGCATGCCCACTATGAAAAACGCCAAAAAACAGAAACCACACCAAAACTGATCTGATGTTATACTGTTTTAAAACTAATTTGAGCGTTCTTTTCACTGTCAATTGAGGGATTTATAATGATGATCTTTACTTAACTTTAAGGACTAGGGGCAATTGAAATGCTGTTTGCACCTGTTGACTTCTTTTAATCGCTGGGTATAATTTAGGCAGCCCCTTTAAACTGTAATTTAGAAGAGAGTCCAAACCCGGTATTTGTTGTTTGGTTAATTCTTGAACCTGAAGTTGAGTGATCTTTATTTCACCGCTTTTTAGCACCAAAAAATTGATTTGTATTGTATCACTAACGGTTTGTGAAACAATTAGGTTTTGTGCTGAAAGATAGTCCGAAATTTGTGTCGTAATGGTAGTTTCGAAACACTGTTTACTGTCCTGAAAATCTATAGCATCCACACAATTTTCAAAGCTTGGATAACGATCAACTTCGTTCCAATTAAACGTTTTTAATTCTTCCATTAAAATCGTGTTGGAATCGAGTTTCTTTTTTTCATAATACTGACATGAAAAAAAAGAATAGAAGAGTATTGCAACAGAAAAATATTTCATTGGTTATTTGTGAAGCCTAAAATTACACTTTTTATTTTTTAAATTGAAAAAAAGTATATAAGATTAGTAACTCCAGAGAGTATGAACCGCTATTTTAGAAGCTCATACTGTTTTACTGTAAATATTTTGGTCCGCCAGCAATAATTTCTTTATTTGCATAGGGCTCAAATTTCTCAAAATTGGTATTAAATGATTCTGCTAATTTATGAGCGGTTTTATAAAATCCTTCATCATTTTTCCATGTTTTTCTTGGGCTCAACACTGCTGTAGGCACATTGGGACACACTCTCGGTTGAAGTACTCCGAACACAGAATGAATGTGATAATTATTTTTATTAGCAGCTTCTAAGGAACCATCCATTGCAGCATTGATCATAGCTCGCGTAAAGGACAGTTTCATGCGCGTTCCAATTCCATAAGGTCCACCAGTCCAACCTGTGTTTACCAACCAAACATTAACCCCAGTAGCTTTCATTTTAGCACTCAACATTTCAGCATATTTTGTGGGGTGTAACGGCATAAAAGGCGCTCCAAAACAAGCTGAAAAACTAGGCGCAGGTTCTGTTATCCCAGCTTCTGTCCCCGCAACTTTGGCGGTATAGCCAGATATAAAATGGTAGGCTGCTTGACCCGGCGTTAGTTTGGAAATTGGGGGTAAAACTCCAAAAGCATCGGCGGTAAGAAAAAATATATTTTTAGGATTCTTACCAATTGAGTTAGGCTGAATATTGTCTATAAAATGAATGGGGTAACTCACGCGCGTATTTTGGGTGATGGTTGTATCTGAATAATCAACTTCTCCTTTGGCATCCATAATCACATTTTCAAGAATCGCTCCTTTTTTTATAGCATCAAATATTTCAGGCTCTTTGTCTCTCGACAAATTGACAACTTTAGCGTAGCAACCGCCTTCAAAATTAAAAATAGTATTTTCACTAGTCCAACCATGTTCGTCATCTCCAATCAAATGGCGGTGATGGTCGGTAGAAAGTGTGGTTTTTCCTGTCCCAGAAAGTCCAAAAAAGATGGAAGTATCCCCCTCTTTCCCAACATTGGCACTGCAGTGCATAGGAAGGGTATTTTTAAACACTGGCAAAATAAAGTTTAAGGCTGAAAAAATTCCTTTTTTAATTTCTCCAGTATAGCCCGTACCACCAATAAGAGCTATTTTTTTAGTGAAGTTTAATATCGCAAAATTATGTTGACGGGTGCCATCTTTTTTTGGATCTGCCCTAAAACCTGGCGCGTTAATTACCGTCCACTCAGGCTCAAAGTTTTTTAATTCCGAATCTTTTGGTCGTAAAAACATATTATACGCAAAATAATTACTCCAAGGAAATTCATTAACGACGCGAATATTAGTACGGTAAGCAGGGTCAGAACACACATAACTATCTCGAACGTAAATATCTCTTTCAGAAAGGTAGGCTGTCACTTTATTATAGAGTTGCTCAAAGTCTTCCGAAGCAAAAGGGATATTGACATCTCCCCACCAAATGTGATCTTTAGTAATATCGTCTTTGACTATAAATCGATCTTTTGGAGAGCGGCCTGTGAACTCCCCAGTTTGAATTATCAAAGCCCCTGAGCGCGCTTCGAAACCTTGTTTGAGTTTAAGGGTGATTTCGTGTAATTTGTTTGGAGGTAATTGATAGTGTAGGGTTTTGGAAGTGATTCCGATATGATTTAACGAAATCGTTTTCGTAACTAGGGCTGGTTGGTACATATTATTTACATTTAATTAATCTTACAAAAGTATTAAATATTATTAAATAGGGTGTGATTTACTTTTTTTTCTAAAAAAATACACAAACAAAAGCGCCCATGAAGCTATCAAAAACAGCCCTCCAATTGGAGTAACAAACCCAATAACTTTGAAGTTAAAAGAAGTCAAATCATTAGTCGCTAATACATATATAGATCCTGAAAATACTAAAACTCCGATGAGAATGAGTGTATATAAAATGGATTTTTGTTTTGCTGTGATGTGTGTTGTGGTTGCTAAAAAAAACAATAAAAAGGCATGGTACATTTGATAGCGAATTCCCGTATTGAAACTTTCGAGGGCAGAAACACTAAGTAAAGGTTTCAATCCGTGTGCTGCAAAAGCGCCTAGTACAACGCCTAAACCCCCAATAAAACTTGCCAATAAAACTATTTTTCTATCCATATCTATTTATAGCCTATTCTAATTTCTAAACTCGTTTGAACTTTTTCACTACATTAGTAGGCAAACTTTTTACAAAAATAAGAATCTCAATTTAATATGCGAAACATTTTAATCATAGGCGCAGGCAAATCTGCCTCATACCTCATCCAATATTTTTTAGATAAATCCAAAGCTGAAAACTTAGAAATCACTATTGGCGATTTAGAAATTTATAATGCTAAAAAATGGATTGGGAATCATGCAAATGCTAAAGCACTTAAACTTGATATATTTAATAAGACGGCACGCCAGCAGGCTATTCAAAATGCAGATCTCGTTGTTTCAATGCTTCCGGCTAGGTTTCATATCGAAGTGGCAAAAGATTGTTTAACATTTAGAAAACACATGGTCACAGCTTCTTATGTTAGTGAAGAAATGCAAGCTCTAGACAAAGAAGCAAAAGCGAAAAATTTAGTATTTTTAAATGAAATTGGATTAGATCCCGGCGTTGATCATATGAGTGCCATGCAGGTTATTGATCGCATCACAGAGTCGGGCGGAAAAATGATTCTTTTTGAATCCTTTACAGGTGGCTTGATGGCGCCTGAGAGCGACACCAATCTTTGGAATTATAAATTCACTTGGAACCCTAGGAATGTTGTATTGGCAGGACAAGGCGGAGCTGCTAAATTTCTTCAAGAAGGGAAATTTAAATATATTCCTTACCACAGATTGTTTAGACGTACAGAGTTTCTTGAGGTAGAGGGTTATGGACGATTTGAAGCCTATGCTAATAGAGATTCATTAAAATACCAAAGTGCATATGGATTAGACGCCGTCAAGACATTATATAGAGGCACAATTAGACGGGTTGGTTTTAGTAGAGCCTGGCAAATTTTTGTAATTCTTGGGATGACAGACGATAGTTATAGCATCTCAGGAAGTGAACATATGAGCTATAGAGATTTTATGAATTCTTTTTTACCCTATAGTCCAACAGATTCTGTAGAATTGAAATTACGATACAAACTAAAAATAGATCAGGATGATATTGTATGGGAAAAACTAGAAGAATTAGATCTATTTAACCCCAACAAAAAAGTGGAACTGAAAAATGCCACACCTGCACAAATACTTCAAAAAATCCTTTTAGACAGTTGGACTTTGAGTCCTAATGACAAAGATATGATTGTGATGTATCACAAATTTGGATATGAATTAGGGGGCAAAAAACATCAAATTGATGCAACTATGGTATGTACTGGCGAAGATCAAACGTTCACTGCTATGGCAAAAACTGTAGGTTTACCTGTTGGAATTGCAGCATTAGCTATATTAAATAACAAAATTAAAACATATGGCGTACAAATTCCTACTAAAAAAGAGTTTTACGACCCAATTTTAAATGAATTAAAAGATTTTGGTGTCATATTTAAAGAAAAAAAAGGAAAATACTTCGGATATAATCCTTTAAATACATAATTTAGTTATAAAATGATATAATTTTTATATTTTTGGTTCGTTAATTCATAAATTCCATCCTAAATGAATAAAACTATAGAAATTGACGGTATTGATAAAACAATTCTTAGAGCATTAATGAAAGATGCACGAACTCCTGTACTAGAAATTGCACGTGGTGTTGGAATTTCTGGGGCTGCCATTCATCAACGGCTTAGAAAACTAGAAAGTTCAGGACTTATTGCAGGTTCTAAGTTTGTATTGAATCCAAAAGTTTTAGGCTATACAACCATGGCATTTGTTGGAGTTTTCCTAGATAAAGCCAAAAACAACTCAGATGCTGTCAAACAACTCAAAAAAATTCCTGAAGTGTTAGAATGTCATTATACTACTGGAAACTGGAGCGTTTTGATTAAAATTCTTTGTAAGGACAACGCACATTTAATGGCAGTATTGAACAAACAAATTCAACCGATTCCAGGAGTTTCAAGAACAGAAACATTCATTTCATTAGACCAACAAATAGATCGACAAATCAAAATCTAATTACTCTCTACCAAAAATTTGATAAGCCCAATATACTAAAGTCGCTAGCGATCCAAGTGCAGCAACCAAGTATGTTCTTGCAGCCCACTTTAGCGCATCTTCGGCACCTTTATACTCTTCTTGAGAAAGCATATGCTTGTTTTTTAACCATGCCAGAGCACGGTTACTCGCATCGTACTCTACTGGCAATGTGACAAAACTAAATAGTGTAGCAACTGCCATCAGCAAAAATCCAGTAACAACGACCCAATACCCTAATCCTATGCCAGCTCCAAATCCTAAAATAAGCCCTCCAAAAATTAACCACATAGACAGTTTCGATGAGATGTTCACCGCAGGAACTAGTGTTGATCGTAGCTGTAACCAGCTATAGGCTTGTGCATGCTGAACAGCATGTCCACATTCGTGTGCAGCAACTGCAGCTGCAGCTGCATTTCGTTGGCTATACACTGCTTCACTTAAATTTACTGTTTTGTCTGTCGGATTATAATGATCTGTCAAACGACCAGCAGTTGACACGACTTTTACGTCTTTAATTCCGTGATCTAAAAGCATCTTTTCAGCAATTTCGGCACCACTTAATCCATTGCGCAGATGAATTTTTGAGTAGGTTGCAAATTTTCGTTTTAACGTCGAGCTCACAAGCCAACTCACTAAGGCGATGGCTCCAAGGATTAAATAGTAAGTTCCCATAAGTATATATTTTTAGATTTAGTATCTACCAAATATAGTTCCAATTTTTTAAAACTGAAAAATTGACACTTAATTTTAACGGTTTCTATACTTATAAATAAAAACGAGTAGTGCAAAAGACGACATTAACGTGATTGTATTTGCTAAAATCATGGAGATACTCTCTTTGTATATGCCATATATTAGCCAAAATGCAATACCAATAAAGAACAAAGAAAATGTTGGTAATGAAAATGCCGACACATCTTTTGTTTTCCAAGTTTTATAAACTTGCGGCAAAAATGCATAAGTGGTCAGACACGCTGCAATGAGCCCTAAAACTTCGATATGATCTATATTATCCAACAATGTTTACGATTTTTCCTGGAACAACTATTACTTTTTTGGGTGTTCGACCCTCTAGCTGCGCTTGTGTTTTTTCATCTGCCATCACTGCGGCTTCAATTTCATCTTTACTTAAGTCCAGAGACAACTCTATGGTAAAACGCATTTTTCCATTAAACGATATCGGATAAGCTTTTACACTTTCGATCAAATGACTCGCCTCAAACTCTGGAAATTTAGTTTTTGAAATGGATTCATCATGTCCTAGTTGACTCCATAATTCTTCGGCGATATGGGGAGCATAAGGTGCTATTAAGACTAAAAGCGGTTCTAGTACTGCTTTAGAAGTACAGCCTTGTGTAGTGAGCTCATTGACTGCAATCATAAAAGTAGATACCGATGTGTTAAATGAAAAATTCTCGATATCCTCAGTTACTTTTTTGATGGTTTTATGAAGCGTTTTTAGCTGGTCTTTTGAAGGTTCAATAGCGGTGACTTTAAGCCCCTCTTGACCAACATACAATTTCCATAATTTTTTTAGAAAATTATGAACGCCTGTAATACCGGAAGTGTTCCAAGGTTTGTATTGCTCAAGTGGTCCCAAAAACATTTCGTATAAGCGCAATGCATCGGCACCATATTTCTCACAAATGGCATCGGGGTTGACGACATTGTATTTGGATTTAGACATTTTTTCGACTTCTCTTTTAACTTTAAAAAGACCGTCGTTTTCTGTGATAAATTCTGCACTTTTAAATTCTTCTCTCCAAGTTTTAAAGGCTTCAATATCTAACTCATCAGAGGCATTTACAAAAGAAACATCCGCATGAATCCACTGAATTTTTTCGTCGGTAATCTTATCTGCAGACATGAATGTATGCGTGCCTTCTACGCGCCCTACAAACGCACTCGTACCCAAAATCATACCCTGATTAATCAGTTTTTTGGCAAATTCATCTACGGGAACAATATCTAAATCAAATAAGAATTTTTGCCAAAAACGGGCATAAAGCAAATGTCCTGTAGCATGTTCACTTCCACCGATATACAGATCAACTTCCTTCCAGTAATTCAATGCTTCGGCACTCGCAAATTCGTTTGGGTTGTGTGCGTCCATATACCTGTTGAAATACCAAGAACTCCCTGCCCAACCTGGCATTGTATTGAGCTCTAAGGGAAATACCGTTTGATGATCAATTTTACTATTTTCTACAACAGTGTTTAAACTGTTATCCCACGCCCAAACCTCAGCTCGCCCTAGAGGCGGTTCACCTTCTTCTGTTGGTAGATATTTTTCAATTTCCGGCAATCGTATTGGCAAATGTTTTTTCGCAATCATTTGCGGCAATCCGTTAATATAATATACAGGAAATGGTTCGCCCCAATAGCGTTGTCTAGAAAAGACAGCATCTCTTAATCTATAATTTGTTTTCCCTAAACCATAGCCTTTGGCTTCCAAGGCTTCAATGGCTTGTTTGGAGGCTTCTTTATAGCTAAGTCCACTTAAAAAAGCACTGTTTGCAATAGTTGTATTTGCTTTATCTGTATAAGCTTCTTTACTAATATCAACGCCTTCAAAAATATTTGGAATCGGTATATTAAAATGTTTTGCAAAATCATAATCTCGTTGATCTCCACAGGGTACGGACATTACTGCTCCTGTTCCATAGCCAGCCAAGACATAATCTCCAATCCAAACAGGAATAGCTTCTTTTGTCAAAGGATGCTCAGCATAAGCCCCTGTAAATACACCTGAAATAGTTTTTACATCTGCCATGCGATCGCGCTCGCTACGTTTTGCTGTGGCTAAAACATAAGCGTCCACCGCTGATTTTTGGTTGGGTGTAGTAATTTTATTTACCAACTCATGTTCAGGAGCGAGTGTCATAAAAGATACTCCATAAATTGTATCGGGTCGTGTGGTAAATACTTCGATTGTAGCGTTATGGTTTTTTAGACTAAACACTACTGAAGCCCCAAC
>Ga0209137_1000713_pt1 | contig 34526 bp, 31 predicted proteins | sample SaaInl5LU_22_DNA_FD_184642 | JGI IMG/M metagenome (GOLD analysis project Ga0209137, IMG submission 184642) | Marine microbial communities from expanding oxygen minimum zones in the Saanich Inlet - ESP_105LU_22_DNA (SPAdes) (version 2) | ecosystem: Environmental > Aquatic > Marine > Intertidal...
CGACCGCGTCATGGCCGCGCTGCGGCTGCGACAGACCACCACGATGATCTTGCGCAGCGTGATCCGCTGGCCGTTGCGCAGCGCGCTGACTTCTTTGGGGCTGGGGGCTGCCACCGCATCGGTGATATCGGCGGGCTTCATGTTTGGCGCGCTTGACCGGATCATCGATCTGGCCTTCAACCAGACCTACCGCCAAGATGCCGCGATCTTGCTCAGCGCCGAGCTGCCAATCAGCGCCTTGGCCGATATCCGCCGCCTGCCCGGTGTCATCCAAGCCGAGGCACAGCAATTTCACCCCGCCACCTTGCGCAACGGGCCGCGCGAGAAACGCGTCGCGATCGAAGCGCGCCCGCAAGGTGCCGAACTCAGCCGCGTAATCGGGGCCGATGGTATCGCCATCGATCCACCAGCGGGGGGTATTTTGCTCTCTGACAGGCTTGCGCAGCAGCTTGAGGTCCGTGTGGGCGACAGGCTTTGGGTCAGCTTTCACACCGGCCCGCGCGAAACCCACGAGATGGTCGTCGCGGGCCTTATCGAGCAGTATTTCGGCCTTGGCGCTTATGTCGAGATGGGACATCTGGACGATCTGTTTCGCCGTGGGCCGCGCATGTCGGTCGCCAATATCTTGACCGATCCCACCGCCCTGCCCGACCTGCAACGCGCCTTGCACGAGACACCGACGCTTGGCGGGCTGATCGACATGACCGCCAACCGCCAAAGCTTTCAAGACACGATCAGCGAGAATGTGGTGGTGGTCAACAGCGTCTATGCGGTGATCGCGGTGCTGATCACCGTCGGCGTGGCCTATAACGCGGCGCGCATCCAGCTGTCGGAACGCGCGCGCGAATTGGCCAGCCTGCGCATCATCGGCTTCTCGCGCGCCGAGGTCAGCCTTGTGCTGATTGGCGAGACAATGCTCATCGCCCTCATCGCCCAACCCTTGGGCTGGCTGATGGGGGCGCTGATCGCTGCGGCCTTGGCGCGCGGCTTCAGCTCGGATCTCTACGCCATCCCGCTGGTGCTGGCCCCTGCCGATTTCGCGCGCGCCAGCCTTGTGGTGCTGGCTGCAAGCCTTGCATCGGTTCTGATCGTGCGGCGACGGATCGACAGGATGGATCTGGTCGCCGTCATGAAAACAAGGGAATGACGCCATGACCCGTCGCATGATTGGCCTTTTGTTGGCAGGTGCCGGATTGCTCGCGGTGCTGGGCTTTGTGGCCCTGCGTGAGGAACCCGTGCCGGTGGACCTGTTCACCGTCACCGCAGCGCCGATGCGCATCACCATCGATGCCGATGGCCAAACACGTATCCACGAAATCTTCGAGGTAGCCGCCCCCATCGCCGGGACCGCGCAACGCGCGCCTGTCGCCGTGGGCGACAGGGTGCAGGCGGGTCAAAGCATCGTGGCAAGGGTCGCACCCGCCGCGCCTGCGCTTTTGGATTGGCGCAGCCGCACCCAGGCCGAGGCCGCCGTCGCCGAGGCACAAGCTGCCCTTGATCTGGCCCGCGCCGATCTCACCCGCGCCGAAGAAGAACGCCGCTTTGCCGCGCTGCAACGCGATCGCAGCCGCGCGCTTGTCGAACGCGGTGTCGCCGCCCTCACCCAGATGGAGACCGCCAGCCAGCAGCTTGCCGTGGCCGAAGCCGCCTTGCGCGCAGCCCAAGCGCGCAGCGCCATGGCCCAAGGCAATCTTGACCGCGCGCGCGCCACGCTATCCGTGCCAACCGCTGGCGATACACCCGATGCCTGCTGCGTCGCGCTTAGCGCCCCGATCGATGGGGTGGTGTTGTCCATCACCATGATCAGCGAGCACCCCGTACAACCCGGCGCACCCTTGGTCAGCATCGGCGACCCCGGCGATCTGGAGATCGTGGCCGATCTCTTGTCAGCCGACGCCGTGGCCCTGCGCCCCGGAACCGCGGCGCTGGTCGAGCGATGGGGCGGGTCCGATCCGCTGCGCGCCGTTTTGGAGCGGATCGACCCCGTGGCCGAGACCCGCGTCTCGGCGCTTGGGATCGCCGAGCAAAGGGTCGATGCCGTCTTTCGGATCACGACGCCGCCCGCCGCGCGCCCGGGCCTTGGACATGGCTTCGCGGTCTTTTTGCGCATCATCACATGGGAAAGCGACAGCACGCTGCAAGTGCCGATCGGCGCGCTCTTCCGCCGCGAGGCGGGCTGGGCAGTCTATGTGATGGACAATGGGCGCGCGCGTGAAAAGGCCGTAAGCATCGGCCAACGCGGCACCCGCATGGTCCAAGTATTGGGGGGGCTCAGCGAAGGCGAGGTCATCATCACCCATCCCGGCGCCGCTGTGCGCGACGGCGTAAAGGTCGTGGATCGGCGCGACCGCTAAGGGCGCGGCTTATTGAATATCAAAGCCAGAACGCAACGATTGCTAACGGCACCAAGTTGGAAAGGACGGTCTGAGCACATCGCGCACACAGGATCGCGAGACAGCACCAGTTCGTCGGGCGGCCCAACATCCTCCCGCCCTTGCCGCGCCGATTGTATAGGGCCTTAGGCATAAGCGCCTTGGTCCGCAAACCTTGGACCTTGGCCTCAGCCGCCAAACGACATTACCGATCAACCACCAAACAACAAAGTTGCCGGTGCACAGGGGGGGCCCATTGAGGGGATGCCCCCCTTCGTGAAACATCTGATTTGCCCAATAAGAGGCCCCTGTATCCTTGCGCGCCAGACGACAGGATCAAAACGCATGCTGAAACAACGCAGCCTCACAGGCGCGATGACGGAACCGGGCAGAAGGTTCGAGAACTTCTAACAAAATATGCATAGGTAATGGCGGAGCGGATGGGTCTGACATCCAACGCTCTCTACTTTAAATAAATGATTATAATACTAAAATTTCCACCCCTAAGGGCCAATCATGGGTAGTTTGACCATATGCAACTCCGCCTCATGCAGGCTGGCATTCTGTTTGCTGCAGCGTAATGCTGCATTGCGATTGCGCCGCCTTGGCCGTCGTTGCAAGGTCAGCCTCATGACAAAACTGCTTGCCCTCTGGTCTGGCGACCTAGCCTTGAACGAAGCATTCTGGACTTGGACAGTGACAGTGGGTCTGCTGGTCAATATCGCAACCAGCATCCTGTTTCTCGTGCTGATCCTGCAGGAACAGCCGCTGGCCGCTGTGCTGGTCGGCTACGGTCTTTCGGTGCCTTATAACATCGTTGCGACCGTTGGGGTCTGGCGGTCAGCCGCGCGCTACGGCGGTCCGTCGCTCTATGCCAATCTGGCGCGCATCGTGACCATCACCCTTATGGCGGGTCTGACGCTGACATGATGCGCGCGTCTTGGCGCGGCTCAAAGTTCACCCGCTTCCCCCGAAACCAGACAGTCTCGTGACTGATGTTAACGTCACGCTCATGGAGCAAGTCTTCGATGTTCCAAAGGGAAAGCGGGAAGCGCACGGCGATCATAGCTGCCAGACGGATGATCTTAGGGCTGAATTTGAAATACCGAAACGGGATGCTTTTTATCCTCCGGCGAGGCTATGCAAGCGTCTTGTCCGTCTCAAACTGGTTTTCTCTGACAAGACCAGTCGGCGCGAAGAAGTGCCCCCAAGCGCAGTGTAGGTTCTGCACTAGGTGGTCGCGGGCGACGTTCGGTTGCAGCCCTTGGCTACCTGCCCCATGCTGCGTTTCTGCACGCGATCATCGCTGCTTATTAACTGCTACGGATGCGCCTAAAGCGCGCGGCCACGGTCAAGGCGCCGTGCGATCAGATAATGCCGCGCCAGCATGAAAATCCCCAAACCGATCGCGGCCAGTTGCATGACAGCTTCACCCGACAGAACCAACATTGCCATTGCAAGCCGCATGATCACCTCGGCCATCGACAGCCGGGCAAGGTCGAACTTCGCCAAGGCGCTGGACAACAAGTAAAGCGACAAGCCAAGCCGCGCCAAAAGCCAGAACAGCCCTGCCACATGCACAGTACCATCATATCCCGGCAGGTATTGCGCGCCGCCATTGGCCGCATCTGGGTTCAACACAGCGGCAGAGATCAGCAAGATCTCGGGGTTGAACGCAAAGACAAAGGGAATGACGAACATCACGATCCCGGTGCGCACAGCCGAAAACGATGTCCCGAGCGGATCGGATTTCGCGATCGTGGATGCCGCATAGGAGGCCACCGCAACCGGAGGTGTAATCGCGCTGACGCAGGCAAAATAGAAAATGAACATATGCGCCGTAAAATGCGCCATGCCCAGACCCACCAAAAGCGGTCCCATCAACAGCGCCGCGTTCACATAGGCCGGGACTGCGGGCATGCCCATTCCCAGCAAGATCGCCAATACCATGGTCACCCCAAGGGCCACGAATTTGAAGATCAAAGGCGCACCATTGCCCAAGTCGAGCGCGCGCAGCCATCCGAGAATGTCGAGCGCGATAAAGCTCGGCAGGGCCGTGAGGTTCAGGCTGATATCGATCACCGAGACGGCCAGAAACATCAAATAGAGCCCGGCCGAGGTGATCCCGGCCGTTGCGAGCGCATCGAGCAGCTGGCCCGGCGCGCGGCGAACGGCCGGATCGATAAACAGCATCGCCATCAACACGACCGCTGCCCACCAACCAACGCTGCCCGCGTCACCAAGCGAATTTTGGATCAATTGCATGATCCACGGCAGGTCTTGCGCGCGGCATAGCCCACTGGGCGTGACAACGGTGACCGCGCCCAACAAGCGGCTCAAGGGATCACAGCCGATCGCGTCTTTGGGTACGAGCAGCAAGAGGATGATTAACGATAGCGGCACAAAGATCTGGCTCAGCAACAACCCGTCATGCCGCGTTAGGCGTAGCTCAGGCGGCACATCGCCCACAGCTTCGATACCTTGCTTGCGCGATTGGAACATGACCGACAAGAACATGCAGATAAAATAAGCCGCCGCTGGAAGAGTCGCGGCGATGGCCACCTCGCGGTATGGCACGCCAGTCATCGCTGCCAAGACGAAGGCCGCGATGCCCATGATGGGCGGCATGATCTGCCCACCAGAGGAAGCTGCTGCCTCGACACCGGCGGCATAATTGCGTGAAAACCCCCGACTGATCATCATCGGGATCGTGATTGTTCCGGTCCCGAGCACGTTAACAACGGGGGTGCCGGTCGTGGTGCCGAACATGGCCGAGGCAACGATCGCTGCATGCGCGGCGCCCCCGCGCAGCTTGCGGGTCGAGACAACGGCCAACTTGATCAAGGTCCGCCCGCCCGCCGAAACCGCCAAGAGCGAACCCAACACGATATAGGGAAAGACGGTGTTGAGCATGATGTGAAGAAACTGGCCCAACAATCCCGAGCCTTGATTGACTAAGAGATCTTGTACGCGGTAACGCCCATCGGCCAAACTGCGGGGCTCACCTCCCAAAGCGGTGATGAAGTAGCGGTTCATCCCCTCCGAACCGAACGCATACCACAGCGCCACGGTCAAAATTGCATAAGCCGCCAGCGCGATAGATACCAAGACCAGCGAAAAGCCCCAGACCTGCGCATTATAAGCGAGAAACACCACCACAGCGACACCGACAATAACGGTGATCCACGGGCCGGTGGTCGCAAAACAGCGCGGATCATCAATGCTGCTCGGCGGCGGCAGGCCCAAGGCAATCGCAACCTCGCGTTCAGCCAAAAGCGCACGTTCAATAAAGGCCGCCCGTTCACCGGTGATCACATCGATCAAGCAAACGGCCTCGTTCTCTATCAAATAGGTTGCCGCGATGGTGAGTGCTGCGACGACCAAGGTGATGTCGAGCGCCAAGCCCAGCGCGCGGCGCGCAGGCCCCCGGTCTTGCCATGCCCGCTGCACCGAATGCCATAAGGCCACGATGATCATCATCCATGCAAAAGCGATGGGGTAATAATATTCATAGGGAAAGCGGCGCACGACCAGCCAATCCCAACCCGTCAAGTCGATCCAAAACTGATCCCAGCCGGGGATCGAAGGGGTCGAATTGATCATGCCGGTGATCACGAAGAACAGCGCCATGACAACGACAATTTGGCGGGTGACGGGCGAGATGAAAGGGGGATCGCTATCCATCGTCTGCTCGCATCAAAAAAGGATGGGTCCACACGGCGCGTGTGGACCCCTTTATCGTCAGAACTGTGCTATCATTTCGCGCAATCGGGCACGTCGTAGCCCGCTTCTTCCCAAGCGCGCACGGCACCGGGATGGTAACGCACGGGGTTGAGACCGCACATCCCCGAGGCGACGGGATCGAGGTCTTCTAGGCCGATATTGCGGGCATAAAGCGCCTTGGCATAGAGTTGCTCGATCGTTTCGATATGGGCGCGGGTCAAGGCATAGGCAATTTCTTCATCCATGGCCGCGTTCACGCAATTGCCGCCCACCGAACCGCGGGTGCGGAATGCACCATCTTCCGACACGACATTGGCGTTCTCGCCCAAGGCCGCCATTTGCTCTGCCGAAAGAACAAAGGGGGCCGACCCCGGCGATGTTAGGACGCGCTGGACCTCTTCGCTTTCGAATTGTGCAATCGGGATGGAGTAGAAATTCATCCGTCCCGCCGAGAGCGCCTGAAGCGGGCGGTCCGAGGGGATATACTCAGGCAAAAGCGCCACATCGACCGAACCTTCGGTGATGGTGGTGGTCATCTGCGACCAATCACTTTCAATGGCGGTAAAGCCTGTCTCGGCCTCTAGCCCCGTCATCACCTGAATAAGCGAACGCGCCTCGTTGGTTGCAGCACCACGTGGCGGACCATCGAGAATGCGGCGACCCGCAAGGTCATCCCAACCCGAAACGCCAACGGAATCGTAGCCATAAAGCGTATAGGCACCAAAGGAATAGGGATAAAGCACGCGCAGACCGCCGGCCAACTCCTTGCCGCGCTCTGCCCCAAGATCGGCAAATGGGCCAACGCCACGTTCCATCAAGAACGGCAAGATAAAGGGGCAAATGCCGATATCTGTCCGGCCTTCGGCGACCGCGAGCGTCGCGTTCACCCCGGTCTGACCCAAATTGATTTGAATGTTGGCAATGCCGCGTTCAGCGGCGACTTCGGCCAGATGGGCGACTGTCAAATGTACCGCAACACCCGGCGTCGAGGTCATGGCCGTCAAGTTCACTTCAGCGACGGCTGTATTCGCTACAAGCGCTAGGCCCATTGCGGTCGCTAGTCCGAGTTTCTTCATGATTTCCTCCCATGGTCATCATTAGGGCCGGTTTGTCGGCCCGGTGAAAGTAGCAGCACCCCGCGCGCCTCCTCCCGCGGGCGGGGTGGTCGTGTCATCGCGCCGGATGGCGATACGGCTCGATTGAGATATTGGCACCGATCCGAATGGTCATCAGATCCTCGGCGATCAAAACGATGCCGTCGTATTCCACAGCCAGTTCTGCCAAAAGATCATCCATCGGCAGGGGATCGGGCGGCAAAAGCGCCAGATGCGTCAGCATCGCCAGTCGCGGGCGGGTCTTGGCAAAGACGCGGCCCACATCGGTCGGCGAGGCATGATGATCAATCGCGACCTTCACCTTGGGATAATTGGCCAAGGTCGCAGGGCGCGCGGCCGCTATCTCATGGATGAAGACATCCGCCCCCTGCGCCTGCGCGATCAGGTTTTCATTGTAGCGAGTATCATGGGAATGCACGAAAACATGCCCACCATATTCCACCCGAAAGCCATAGGCCGAAGGGATATTATCGCCGTGGTCGACCAAAATCGCGCGGATCGTCAGCCCACCACGATCATAGACAACTCCCTCGGTATAGATATGCGGGATCAGGCGCATATGCTCTGGGTCAATCTCATTGTCATTGACGCGAATGTTGCGGTCTGGGCGCGTTGCAAGCCACGCCCCCTCCGCCAGATCCATCAGCCCTTCGGGGCCATAGACCATAAGCGGCCCGCCGCGCCCTGCCCAGCCTTGCGGGATAGTGCCGGACATCAACAGGTCGAAGATCCCGGAATAATGATCCGAGTGGTAATGCGACAAGATTACGGTATCGACATATCCCACCGGCAATCCCAACTGCGACATGCGGATGACCGTTCCCCGTCCACAATCGATCATGACCTTTTGTGCGCCCGCCTCGATCAAGGTCGCAGTGCCAAAGGCGTGAATGCTGGGGTTGGGAATACCAGTGCCTAGCAGGGTCACCTTCAAGATGTCATCATTCATGCGCATCGCTCCTTTGCACGGCAGCAAGGCGAAGCTTGCGCGCCGCTAGTTCGTGCCGGATCTCATCGCCATGCGCGTCAAGGATCGGGGGGGCGGTCACACCTGTCTCAGGCTCGCCGTCAAAGCTGTAGGGCGCGCGCACTGTCGTGAAGGTCTCGCCCATCACACCCGGAACGGAGAGCTTAATGCCAAGATGGCGGGCTTGGGGGTCTTCGAGCGCCTCATCACTGTCGTAGGCCGGCGAGTAAGGCAGGCCAGCTGCCTCAAAGGCGGCGCACCATTGCGCCCGACTGCGCGTTGCAAAAACAGGGGTAAGGATCGCAATCAGCTCATCTTGGTGGTCAATCCGCGCCGCGCGCTCGGCAAAACGCGGATCCTCGCGTAAGTGGGTCAGACCCGTCGCATCCACCAATCCGTCCCAAAACTTGACAGGCGATGACAGATGGATCGCAATCCATGTCTGGTCGGCGCAGGCGAAGACATAGCTTTGTGAGACCGATGGCCGCGAGAGTGGGCCCATGATTTGATCGGCGCTGTAGTAATGCGTAAAGCTATCGAGGTTGAAATGGCACATCGCCTCGAGCATCGAAATATCGACGCGGCGGCCCAGACCGGAACTGGCACGTTCCGTCAGCGCGGCCAAAACGGCCATGGCCGCATATTGGCCGGTGACGGCATCGGCAATGGCGGGCCCGATTACGCGAGGGTTCTCGGGCGGGGTCAAAAGCCGCAGGTAACCTGCTGCCGCCTGTGCGACGGTATCAAAGGTCGGCCGATGCATCGCCGGGCCAGAGGTACCGAAGCCCGAAATCGCGCAGTAGATCAGGCCTGGGTTAATCGCCCGCAGCGCAGCTTCGCCGACGCCCAGCTTTTCTGCCACGCCGGGACGAAAATTCTGGATGAAAACATCCGCCGTCTCAATCAATTCAAACAGCGTCTCGCGATCAGCGTCGCTTTTGGTGTCCAAAGCAATAGAGCGCTTATTGCGGTTGTAGGTCTGGTAATGGGGCGAATAGAGCCCACCCTTGAAGGCGCGAAACGGGTCACCCGTCCCCGGCAGCTCGACCTTGATCACATCCGCGCCTAGATCCGCCAGATGCATCGCGGCCGCGGGACCGGTGATATAGGTGCCCAGCTCGATGACGCGGATATGGCTGAGGATCCTCATTGAGGATCCTCGAGACGCGCTTCTCGCCCGGACAATGCGCCATCATAGTCAATGGCCAGATCAGCCTGATGCGACATGATAAAGCCGATCGAACGTAACGATTCTTCATAAAGATGGGCAGAAAGACCGGCGGCACGCGCCAAAAGCGGCACGGCCTTCAACGCCTCAAGCGGCCAGCCCGCATCCAAGATCACGGCTGGAATAGCCCCCGAAACATTGATCGGCAAAGGGCGGCCCATGATGCCCGGCGCTTGCGCAGCGATGGCGCGCAACACACCAACATAGCGGCCCGACAACCCAAGCTCATCACAGATCGCAAGCAGGCGATCAGCGCGCGGATCGCCACCTGCATGTTGCGGATGGCCAAGGCCCGGCACCTTTTGTCTGTCGATCTTCAGCTGTGTCAGGTGATCTTGCGCGGCGGCGTCCAGGTCGCCATCGCTGGCGTCTTGCAACACTTGATGCAAGAAACGGCCAGCCGACTCGGTCGAACCTGCAACCACCGAGCCCATACCCAAAAGCCCGGCCGCCATCGCGCCCTGCCACGCATCAGGGCCCGCAGCCAAGGTCATCCTTGCGGCCTGAACACTGGGGACCAGCCCATGCTCGGCAATCGAGACAAGGCATGCGTCCAGCATGCGGCGTTGCACCTCTGACGGGGGCTGGCCGATGACCAAGAGCCAAAAATAATCGCTGAACCCGATCTTACCGATCAAATCATGGCACAGGTCGCGCCCGCGCACCGTGATGGAATGTGCATCCGAGGTTGCGATGGCCGTATAGGGGTTGGATTGTTTGCCGATCCGCATGTTTTTTTCGCACAACGAAAATATTTTCTCTTGTCGAAGGCTAATCAGGCGGATTAGGCTTCGTCAAGCCAATTTGATCGGCCCGACCAGAACACATGCGAGGGACGCGCATATGAAAGACCTCAACCAGTACACCATCACCCCCGCCGTGATGGACAGCTTCAAAACTGAGCCTGGAAGCCGCCTCGAGCAGCTATTGCAAGGGTTAATCACGCATTTGCATGACTTCACCCGCGAACAGAACGTGACCCATGAAGAATGGATGGCGACGCAGAATTTTCTTTATGATTGCGGGCAGATCTCGACACCGGAACGCCATGAATTCATCTTGCTTTCCGATGTGCTGGGATGGTCGGCTTTGGTTGATATGATCAACACCAAAGGTGGTGCGACGGAGGGCTCCAATCTGGGGCCATTCTACCTTGATGATGCACCGATCAAAACGCTGGGTGGCGACTTATCCGATAATCGCAGCGGTGTAACGGTGCTGATGCACGGCCGGGTAATGGACACGTTGAAAAATCCCCTGCCCGGCGCACAGGTCGATACTTGGCAAGCCGATGGCGCGGGCACCTATCCGATCCAAGAGCAAGGGCAAGACAAATACGACTTGCGCGGCAAGTTCACCTGCGATGAACATGCGCGCTACTATTACACGACCGTTCTGCCCAAGCCCTACACCGTGCCCTATGACGGACCTGTGGGTCAGCTTTTGCGCGCGGGCAACCGCCATGCATGGCGTGCGCCGCATATGCATTTCATCGTCACTGCACCCGGCATGTCAGGCATCACGACCGAGGTATTCTTCAAAAACACCGACTATATCGACAATGATGCTGTATTTGGTGTCCGTAATAGCCTAATCGCCGAGATCAAACCCGCCAAAGACCTCGACAAGCTTGGCTATACACTGGACAAGACGCCCGACGCCGTGATCGAATTCGATTTCGTTCTGGCACCGGGGGACTGATCAGAGTTGGACGACCAAACGCAACGGCCAACAGGCTTTGTCGAGGCACTCGCCAAAGGGATCGCGATCCTCGAGGCGTTCGATGCCATGCACAGCGAAATGACCCTGTCCGAGGTGGCCCGTCGCGTGGCGATCTCACCGGCCGCTGCACGCCGGGGGCTGATCACCTTGATCGAACTGGGCTATGTCGGGCAGCGCGGTACACGCTTTTATCTCAAGCCCAAGGTCATGGCACTTGGATCGTGCTTTTACTTTGCAACGCGCATCGACGAGATCATCTTGCCCGATCTGCGCGCATTGGTCGAAACATTCGGCGATGCTTCATCTGTCGGCACGCTAAACGACCGAAATGTCATCTATGTCGCCCACTACTCCCAACAGCGTGCGCGCCGGGCCTCGGCTGTCGTCGGTGCAAGCTATCCGGCTTTTGCGACATCAATCGGACGCGTGCTTTTGGCAGGCATGTCTGATGCTGAGCTTGCATCATGGCTTGCCGCACTCGACCCTGTGCCGCTGACAGCGCGCACCATTACAGACAAAACGGAGTTGTACACCGAGATCATGCGTGTGCGCGAACAAGGTTTTGCAACCACCGTGGATCAGTTGGACTATGGGATCACCGCCATCGCCGTGCCGATCATCAACGAGGCAGGAAAAACCGTCGCAGCGCTAAATAGCTCAGGCTATTCGGGCATGCTCTCACCTCAAGAACTCGTCGCCGAACGACTGACGGAATTGCGCGCGGTCGCGAAGTCCATCGCGCAACAAATCAACCGCTTTCCGACATTGCGCGCGGTTCTCGGCGACTGACAAGCGCCCCCAAGGTTACGAGCTCTCTCCATCATCGTCATGCGGCGTAATCAGACTTGACGCAGAGCAAAGTCGCACGCTATTTTCGTTATGAGCAAATATTTTCGCATTGCGAAAATTTTATCCGATCACAGCGATCGGCGAAATACCGGGAGGGTTCAATGAATAAATCGCCGGCAACTGCCGCCAAAAGTTTGCAAGATGCGCTGGATGCAGCGGGAGGGCCGATCGCGCTTTTGCGCGCATCGCAGCTGGGCACGACAATTTTCCCCGGTATTCCGGCGGAATTCACGAATTGGCGCGACGAGCAGCGCGCATGGAAAGATAGTGTCGCCCTTCTGGAGCAAAGCTACCACATGACAGAGGTGCATGTGCGTGGCCGCGATGCCTTGGCCTTCATGGCAAGCCTGATGACCAATCGTGCCGACAATTTCTCGGTGATGCGCGCGAAGCAAATCGTGATGTGCGGCCCGGATGGGCGGATGATCTCGGACGCTGTACTGTTTCGCGAGGAAGAGGACTTCATGCGCGTCGTGGGCCCACCTACAGCGGCCAACTGGGTGCAATACAACGCATTGCACAGCAAGATGGACATCACCGTCACCCGTGACGAGAATTTCATCCGCCCGCGCGACAGCCGCGCTGTCTATCGCTTCCAATTGCAAGGCCCCAATGCGCTGGCATTGATGCAAGAGGTGACCGAAGGCACACTTCCCGATATCAAGTTTTTCCATATGGGCAGCTTCACCATCGCCGGATGCACAGTGCGCGCCGTGCGCCACGGTATGGCCGGCACGCCTGGCTTTGAGCTTTATGGCCCGTGGCAAGACCAACAGGCCGTGCGCGCGGCGGTCGAGCGGATCGGCGAAACATACGATCTGCGCAAAGCGGGATCGGTGACATATGGCACCGCGGCCCAGGAGTCAGGCTGGATGCCGCGCCCCCTGCCCTCGATCTATGAAGGCGCCGACATGGCCGGATACCGCAGTTGGATCCCCGCCCAAAGCTTCGAGGCGGCCGGCTCCTTGGGTGGTAGCTTTGTCTCAAGCAATATCGAAGACTATTATGTCGAGCCCTACGAGGTGGGCTATGGCGCATTGGTCAGTTTCGAACATGACTTCATCGGACGCGAAGCGTTGGTCGAACGCAAAAAGACTCAAAAGCGGCGCAAGATGACGCTGATCTGGAACAACGATGATGTATTCCGCGTCATGCAGAACGCGCTGCGCACGGATGGGCCGCGCAGCAAGTTCATTTCGTTGCCGGTACCGATGTATTCTTCTTTTCAGGCGGATCAGGTGTTGGTCGGCGGCAAGCCTGCCGGTGTATCGAACTGGATGTCCTACTCGTCTAACGCCGGTGCAATCTTGTCCACTGCCTTGATGGATCTGGAACATTGCGAATTGGGCAAAGAGGTAACGGTGCTATGGGGTGAACCCAATACCCAGCGCCGCACTGTCGAAGCGCATGAACTGAGCGAAATCCGCGCAACGATCGCGCCGGTTCCCTATTTCGACAAGACGATCAAGAAAGACGAGTAGGTCAGCTTTTGCGCTTGGCGATCATGCGGGGCAAGACTTTGCCCTTCACGACGCCAAGCGCGATCTTTCTGCGCATGGCCTTACGCCCGGCTTTGCCTGCGTGAAAAACCACTCAGGGCGCGTCAGCCGCGACAAGCTTCACCTATAATGGGCCAAGGCACGAGTGCTGCTAACTTTTCATTGTCTTTGGGCAAGTGCGCACCAAGGACTTAAGGTTCGGGCGATCACGCAACATCAGGCCAAAGGCGCGCCCTTATGCAAGATTGACCGCCGCTCGCTGTACCCTTGTCAGCGACGACACGAAACCTTCGCGCAAGACTTCCGGGTCATAAGCCTTTCGCCCAAAGACCTCGCGCAGCATGGGCTCAAAGCGTGAGAGCGGCTCTGTCGGGTAATCGGGGTCAAAGCTGGATTGATCCCATCGTTCGCAAAATTCCGCGCAGCTGTCGAAACAAGGATGGTCGCGAAACCGCTCGCGTGCGTCGCGGTCCCACCCGTAGTGATGAGCATAATAGAGCATCTGGAAAATGCCATGATGCTCGACAACCCACGCCACATCCCAGCGCACGAAGGGGCGGATCACCTCGGCCGACATGCGGTCATGGTTCTGCGGGGCCAAACCATCGCCGATGTCATGCAAAAGCGCGCCAACGACCCAGTCGATATCGGCCCCATCGCGCATCGCACGAGTCGCCGATTGCAGCCCGTGGGTCAACCGCGAGATCTTGTAGCCCTCAAGCGTCACCTCATCCGCGCGGCGCAGTTCGTCCAAGACACGATCGGCCGTGAGGGCGAGAAAGGGTTTTTCAAGCTGCGCAAGAAGCGCGTATTCCTCGCGCGTGCCATCTTTCATGGCGGTGAAGGAGACGGTCTTGGACATCGATGCAGCCCCAAATTATCGTGACCAAGTCAATCATCCATCGCGGCGGCGCACAAGATTTATGACGTCTTGCCTGAGGCTTCGTCGGCAAGCGGTGTGGCCGACTGCGCCGCCAGTGCAACGATCTGGTCCCAGGTTTCCTCGGGCACATGGATCAAATCCTGCGCAGCTTGATGATGGTTGCGTTCGCGTTCACCGGGGATCTCGACCGCGGCAAAGCCCGGCGCAGGTGGGCAGGTGCGCAGCTCTGCCAAGATCGCTTCGGCAGCGGTTTGCATCGGTCCATCTGGCCGAAACCGCGCCGTATCGATGCAAATCAATAGCCAGTTGCACTCAACCGTTACCGGCCCCAGCATCGCCTCACCGATGAGCTCAGCCATCAATGCCAACGCAAAGCCCTTGTGCCCGCCTGCTGGCAAGATTGCACCGCCGTTGAAATAATCCTCCGGATCGCGCGTCGGGTTCCCGAACCGGTCGATCACGCAACCCTCAGGCAAAAGCGCACCTGCAGAACGGGCAGCATGTATCCAGCCGCCTGCGATCTTGGATGTGGCAAAATCGAGGATATTGGGGCCCTGCTCACCACCGGGAATTCCCACGCACCAAGGATTGGTCGGCAGCATCGCCTTGATACCGCCATGCGGCGCAACCTGCCGCCATTGCTCACGTTTTCCGCCGCCGGTCAGGATGGTCAAACAGCCCTTCTGTGCAGCGAGATCAGCGAAATATCCATGACGCCCAGTGTGCCCCGCATTGCGGATCGCCACCGCCGCGATCCCATTTTGCGTCGCAAGGCGGCAGCCTTCGTCAAAGGCAAGGCGCATGGCGGGAATGCCGATCGCGCCATGGCCATCGACCTCCGGCGCGCCTGTTGCAGTGATCCGGAAGACCGGCGTTGCGTCGGCGATAATATGGCCTGCGCGATATTGCGCTGCGTATTGGAGAACACGGACAATCCCGTGACTCTCGACACCCGACAAAGAGGCGTCAACAAGATGCGTCGCCACCTCTTGGGCAATCGCATCCGGCACCCCAAGCGGTGCAAGGATCTCCATGATACGCAGCTTAGCAGTTGCGCTTGGGATCGCGACCCGACCACCACGCAGTTCAAGCTTCGATGCATTGGGCAAAGCCGCGGTCATTTGCCCTCCGCTTGGCATGTTGGGTGTTACGGATTCGGGGGCGCTCATGATAACTGCGGCGCTGCAAGATCGTCGCGATGACACCAAATAGTGTGGCCTGCCGCGAAGGTTTTGGGCGGTGGTGCGGTCTGGTCACAAATTGCACCGAGGCGCTTTGGGCACCGTCGCTGAAACGGGCAACCACGCGCGGGTGGGCTCAGCTCGACGACATCGCTGGCAGAAAGCGATGGCACAAAATCCGGGTCTGGTTCCAACACCGCGCCGAGCAAAACCTCGGTGTAGGGGTGGGCTGTGGGACCATAGACATCGACCGTTGGGCCGATCTCGCATAGGCGGCCCTGATAAAGCACGGCAACCCGATCTGACAAAGCTTTGACCACGGCAAGGTCGTGGCTGACGAAGATGTAACTTGTCCCGTTTTCGCGCCGGAGGTCATCGAGCAATTCAAGAACCGCCGCCTGCACGGAGACATCCAAGGCCGATGTGATCTCGTCGCACAGCACAAGCTCCGGCTGGGCGGCAAAGGCGCGGGCAACGGCGATACGCTGTTTTTCGCCGCCAGACAGCTGACTTGGAAGCCGGTCAAGATAATGCGCCCCGAGCCGCACCTGTGCCAATAGCGCTGTGGTACGCGCGATCAGTGCTTGGCCACTGAGACCGAAATAGAGCTTGAGGGGCTGGGCCAGGATCTGTGCGATGGTTTGGCGTGGGTTCAAGCTTTCGTCTGGGTTTTGAAAGATCAGTTGCACATCGCGTAAGTGCTTTGCGCTACGATCCTCCACACGCGGTGGCAAATCATCTTGCCCCCTAAGCGCGATCTGCCCATGCAGCGGCGGCAACAACCCAGCGATGGACTTCAAGATCGTCGATTTCCCCGAACCGCTTTCGCCCACCAGCCCCAAGGTTTCGCCCTGCCGAAGCACGATATCGATACCCTCAACAGTGGCAACTTTGGTAGTATCGCGGCCGGTAAGCCGATCAAAAAACCCGGGACGGGCGTAAGAAATCGCGAGATCCCCTAAGGAAAGCGATAGCTCAGCGGGAAGTTGCCGCTGTTGTGCGTTGCGCTCGCCACTGAGCGGAATGCTGCGCACCTGTTGTGGCAGATGGCAGCGTGTCTTTGCACCATCAGCGAGGCGAGACAGGTCAGGTCGATCAACCATGCAGCGTTCAGTTGCAATCGCACAGCGCGCCACGAAGGCACAGCCATCCCCTGCCCCACCCGGCGGCGGTGGTCGCCCGTCAAGCGCGCGCGGCAAGCAGACATCCGAAAGTTTCGGGATCGAAGCCAAAAGCCCGCGTGCATAGGGATGGCTGGGGTCGCGCAATACCTGCGCGGCGGTGCCTTCCAACACCACTTCACCGGCATACATGACTGCCACGCGGTCGCAAACACGCGCGATCGCGCCCAAATCATGGCTGACATAAACCATGGCCATGCCCGTCTCGCGGGCAAGGTCGCGCAGAAGTTCGAGGATATGTGCTTGCGTCGTCACATCCAGACCGGTTGTCGGCTCATCGAGCAACAGCGCTTCCGGCTCGCCCGCCAGCGCCATCGCGATGGCGACACGCTGCTGCTGTCCGCCCGATAGCTCGTGCGGGTAGCGGCGCGCAATGCTGGCGGGGTCTGGCAACCTTACCTGATTCAGCAAATCCAGAACGCGCGCGGCATGCCGCGCCTCGGGCAGCGCGCTATGCAGTCGCAGCGCCTCGCCAATCTGGGCCCCAACCCGCAGATTGGGCGCCAGAGATTGGCCCGAATTCTGCGGGATCAGCGCTAAACGCCCACCGCGCACTTTCTCGAGCGACTGGCGATCTTGCGCGAACATATCAATGCCCGAAAAATCTACGCGCCCCCCAAGGACATGCAGGCCTGTCTTCAAGTAACCCATCATGGCCAGCGCAAGCGTACTTTTGCCCGAGCCACTTTCGCCGACCAACCCAATGCTTTCGCCGGCACCCACTGATAGCGTGATATCGCGCAGCACGGGCAGCCATGCGCCCGCACGGCTTCGAAAGCCGACGCTCAGCCCATCGACCGCGATGATCGGCCCGTTTGACTTAGGCGGTGTGGTCATACCGGAGCCTTCTGTGCGCGGTCGATACCCAACGCCTTGGCAAGGGCATCGGCACTCAAATTGATCCCGATGATTAGCGAAGACAGCCCGATCATCGGCGCGATTACGCCCCAAGGCGAAAATGACATGAAACCGCGCGCATCGGCAATCATCAGCCCCCAATCAGGCGTAGGTGGCGATACCCCAAAACCCAGAAATGACAGCGACGAAAAGGCCAAAAGCATCCAAGACCAGCGCATGGCCCCCTCGACGAGCAATGCGTCGCGCACATTGGGCAGCAATTCTTGCCAGATAATCGTAAAGCGCCCATGTCCGCGCGCCCGGGCTGCTTGGACGAAATCGCGCGCGACGACATCATGAGTCGCGGCGCGTGCGATCCGGATCACAGGGATGCCATAAAAGAACGCAAGCGTGGGTATCAAGACCTCGATCCCGGTGCCAAAGGTCACGATCAAAACAAGCATTTTGAGAATCCAAGGCAGCGAGAGAAATGCATCGACAATGCGCATGAGCACATCGTCGACGCGCCCCCCCACCAGTCCGAAGAAAACGCCGACAAGCCCACCCCACAACACGGCAAGTGGCGTTGCGATGCCCGTGACCAAGATCGCCTCGCGCCCACCCAATAGCGTGCGCGTCAAGGTATCTCGCCCAAGATGATCCGTGCCAAGCCAATGCGCGGCAGAGGGTTGTGATAGCATCTGCGCTGCGTTCATCGCCGTATATTCATACGGCACGATGAACGGCCCGATCAACGCAAGGGCAATATGGGCAAAAACCAACGCAAGCCCGATCGCGCCGGATGGGCGGGAACAAATATCCTTGATCACGCCCCAAAAGCGCTGCACCGGCCCCGCGCGTCGATATGTGCTTGTTACTGCCATGGTGTCATTTCCCGCGCAAATGTGCGGTACGCAGCCGCGGGTTGGCGACCATGGTCAACAGATCGGCCAAAAGATTAACACCGACATAGACCGAGGCAATGATCAGCGCGATGGCTTGGGTCACCGGCAAATCACGGTCCGAAATACTGTCGATCATCATCCGCCCGAGGCCGGGATAGTTGAAGACCGTTTCGATCACGACCACACCGCCCAAAAGCCATGCAATGGTCAGGGCGACGACATTGATCGTTGGCAAAAGCGCATTGGGCAGCACATGACGAAAGACCATTTGCCAATATGGCACCCCCTTTAAAAGGGCCATCTGGGCGTAATCCGAGGCCAAAGTTTCGATCACGGACGAGCGTACCGTGCGCAAGATATGCGCCGTCATCACCAGCGTCAGCACAGCGATAGGCAAGAGTACCTCGGGAAAGAATTCAGCAAGAGGCGCGTTCGACGATGTCAACACAATCCCCGGAACCCAGCCAAGCCAGACCGAGAAGATCAAGATCAGCAAGGTGGCTGATACGAATTCAGGGATGGTCATCGCCGCGATCGCTGTCGTGGAGACAATGATGTCGAAAGGACGATCACGCCACAGCGCTGCAACGATACCCAGAAACAGTGCCAAGGGGATCCCACAAAGGATCGCACCCGAGGCAAGCAAAAGCGTATTGCGCAAACGATAGCCAACAAGTTCAGAGATTTGCCGTTGCCCATCGGGCGACACGCCGAGATTGCCACTCAATGCATTCGCCGCCCATTCACCATAGCGCATCCAAGCGGGACGATCCAAACCAAGATCGCGGCGGCAATTCTCAAGCAAGAGACCTTGGGCCTCTCTTTCAAGAAAGGCGGTGCATGCATCGCCTGGCAGAATTTCTACGCCGATGAAAATGATGATCGATACAAGCCAGACTGTGATTAAGCCCAAGGCAGACCGTCGCATGAGCATCGATAGCATCGATATCTTCCAATCGCGCAAGGAAAGCCGGGGCACGGATCATGCCCCGGCCAAGAGGTTTCAGTCGACTGTCACAAGATGCCAGCGAACCGACATGTTTTCGACAGCGTCAAGATTGCCCACCCGCGCCGAGGTGCCGACCAAACGCGTCACATGATAGGGGATCAGCGTGCCAGCGGTCTGCCACAGATGCTCTTGCGCCTGAATATAGAGTGCGCGACGCGCGTCGAAATCAAGCTCTTGGCGCGCATTCGCCAGAAGGGCATCGAAATCAGCATCACGATAGTAGCTCTCATTCCAACGCGCGGTGCTGACATAAACCTCGTTCAACGCCTGATCCGCCGGACGTTCGTTCCAGCGCGTTGTCACGGCATCTTTTTGCATCCAGACATCACTCCAGAAGCCATCGGTCGGCACTTGAACGATATTGACGCGGATACCAGCCGCAGCGGCTTGTTGCTGATACACCTCGGCGAGCACCGGCCATGTCGGCTCCAGTGTGGCGACATGCAGATCAATATCGATCCCATCGGGAAAGCCTGCTTCCGCCAAAAGCGCGCGGGCGCGATCGATATCTTGCGGACAATCGATTTGGGCACGGTATTGATCACGCGGACCAACCGGCGTGTCGCAGGCCACAACAGCACCACCGCCCATGACCAGATCAACCATCGCCTGCCTGTCAGCCGCCAATCTCAGCGCTTGGCGGACGCGGACATCATCGAATGGCGCAACATCTGTGCGGAAAACCAAGCCGCGCCAGTTGCCTGTCGGGATCATCTGGATGTTGAAACGGTCCGAACTCGACAGCATCACGCTTTGCTGCGCGCTGATGCCGCGCTCCATGTCGATCTGACCACCAAGCAAAGCCTGCAAGCGGGCTTGCGCATCGGGAATGCCGATGATTTCCATCTCGGCAACGCCGGGCGGACCCTCGAAATAGTCCATATTCGCCACAAGCCGCGTCGTGCCCTCGGCGTCGAAATTCACCAATCGGAACGGCCCGGTGCCAATCCCCGTCGTGGCGATGGTGTCACCCGATCCTTCGGGGATCATGCGCAGACGATAGTCCATCAGCAACAAGGGAAGGTCTGCAAAAGAGGCGCTGAGCGTCAGTTTGATCGTGGTTGCGTCAACCGCTTCGACACGATCGATCATCGCAATCGCAGCACGGGCCGGGCTATCATTTGCAGGGTCCAGAACGCGTTGCAGCGAATAAACCACATCCTCTGCCCCGAAGCTGGAGCCGTCGTGGAACATCACACCATCGCGCAGCGAAAAGGTCCATTCCGTCGCATCGGCATTGGCAGACCACGCGGTTGCCAGATCAGGCGCTGGGCGGCCATCCATGTCAGGCCGCACCAAGCGGCTCATGATCTTTTCAGTGATCTGGAACACACGCCCCTTTGAGATGGGGTCGAGGCTGGATTGCGCCCCAAAACCAAACTCATGCGCCTGACGGAATGTGCCCGTCGGCTCGGCGATTGCCGTCGTTCCTACTAAGGCAAGCGCCATGGCAGTAAAGCTCAAGGTCTTTCTCATTCGGATTTCCTCCCTGGGTGGCGATTTGCGTTCTTTCATCGACGCTCGACCGCAGTCTGTAGGCTCAATCGCAATGTCCGACTGGACAAGCGACATTTTATAGACCGATACATAAAGAAATTTTGATCCATTGATCAGATCGGGATTTCCAATCGTATCCTCAGGTCGATTCGAGTTTTCGACAAATAGAGTTATTTCTCGATCCTATTCGCAGAGCCTATGTTAACACCTCCGCAGCTTCGCAAAGGGGACCGCCAATGCCTGAAACGACCCTGATCGTGATCGGTGGTGGCGGTGCGACCCATGGCACACATCCCGAATTGGATCACTTGTGCCTCTCGTATGCCTGTAAGCGACCGCGCATTGGCTTTATTGGCATCGCAAGCGACGACGATCTGGCGCAATTTCGCCTGTTCGAAGCCGCGATCAGGCCCATGGCAAGCGCTGTCACGCGGCTGCATCCGATGGCGGATGAAAGGACGGCGCGGCATTGGGCCGAAGGGCTTGACCTTGTCTATCTCGGCGGTGGCGACCCTGTGCGGCTGGTCGCGCGTCTGATTGCGACGGGGATCGGGGCAGTTCTGGCAGACGCTTACCGCCGCGGTGTGCCGCTGGCCGGTGTCAGCGCAGGGGCAATGTGCTGGTTCGACAGCTTTTTGTGGCGCAGCCCCGATGCGGGTCTTGCAGTAGCATCAGGGCTTGGGCTCGTGTCAGGAAGCATGACACCGCACAGCTTGATTGAGCCTGAACGCCTGATCAAGATGCAGGGCCTTGTCGACAGCGGTGCCTTCTTCGAGGCTTGGGCCGTGGACGATGGGGCCGCACTGATCATTCAAAACGGGGCTGCGTCGAGCTGGTATCCGCAAGAGGGCACACCAAGGGTGCATCGCTTTGCCCGGTCCGAACCACGGTCCGTTTCAGGCGTTTAAGGCAGCCTCTTTGATCATCCACTTGCAGACCTCGTCGATCTCACGTCGCTGGCGTGCGCCGGGCCGGGTCAACAGATGGAAAGACCGCGTGGGCGTCAGGTCAATGTCGAACGGCTTGATCAGCCGTCCTGAATCGACTTCGGACTGGCAGAACGGGAAAATGCCAAGGGCCATCCCCTGCCCCGCGATGGCGGCCTGAATAACGACATTTGTATCGACGATTGTCGCCTTGTCGGTCAGTGGCATCCCTGCGCAGCCCGCGACTTTCAACCATTCCTGCCACTCATGGCGGTCTTGCTGGTGGATGACGGGAAAGCGCGCAACTTCCTCCGGGCGGGTGGGCATCCCAAGCCGCTCGGCAAGGGCGGGGCTGAGCACGGGCGAATAAACAATTTCGAACAAAGGCGTGTTCTCGAGCCCGACCCATTGCCCCATGCCCCAGTCGATGGCGATATCGGCGGTCATCATGCTGGCGTCGGTGATGCGCGGTGAGTTGCGCAATTCGATATCGATGCCGGGCAGATCCTCGCCGAAACGGTCCAGCCTCGGGATCATCCACCGCGAGCCAAAGATCGGACCGACCGCGAGCGACACAGATTTGCGCCGGGCACGCATATGTGTCTCAACCTCGAGCCGGATATCCTCGAGCGACCGTGACAAGACGCGAGACAGGGACCGACCAGCATCCGTCAGCACCACGGCACGCGTTCTGCGAATAAAAAGTTTGCAGCCCAATTCCTGCTCAAGGCGCCGGATCTGGTTGCTGACGGTCGTTGCGCTGACGCAAAGTTCTTCGGCTGCTTGCTTGAAACTGAGGTGTCGCGCAGCGCTTTCGAAGGTGCGCAGCGCTGCAAGGGGCAGGTTTCGTGGATGCATTCGCGTAGCTCGCTGCGCATGGATTAATTTTGCTTTATCCATATTCGCCCATCAAGTCACTTGTCCACCTTTTCGCACGTGGCAGTATCGGCCTGGGCGAGGGATGAGGCAGATGAGCGTTCGACGCAAAAGACGCGACCGGCCGGTAGAGGATGCCGCAGGTCCACAGGTGCCAGACCTCGCAACCAAGGGTGGGCGTCTGGAAATCCTTGACGATACGGAGCTGGCACGCATCCACGACGTCTCCGTGACCCTTCTGGCCGAGTTCGGAATGAGCGACGCCCCGCTTGTTGTGGCAGAGTTGGTCTGTGCGGCTGGCGGCCGAATGACCGAAGAGCAGCGCCTGACCTTTCCCCCCGATCTTGTGGCCCGCGCCTTGGCGGGCCTACGTCGTGACGTCGCTTTGTGCGGGCGCTTACCCGAGCACGACATGGCCTTGGGGGACGGCGCGGTGCATGTCGGCTCTGGCGGTGCGGCACCGATGATCTTGAACATCGACAGCGATACTTACCGTGAGACGACACTGGGTGATCTCTATGATGCAGCGCGGCTGGTAGATGCCTTGCCGCATGTACAGTTTTTCGCGCGTTCGGTGGTAGCGCGTGACATGGATACCGACAGCTTACTGGACATCAACACCTGCTATGCTGCGCTGGCGGGCACGACCAAACATGTCTTTGTCAGCGCTGCATTTCCCGAACATGTCGCCGATATCGCAAAAATGTGCCACATCGTGGCAGGAGGACGGGAAGCATTCGAGGCCCGTCCCTTCTTGTCGTTGAACATCAACCATGTGGCGCCGCCAATGCGCTTTTCACCAGATGCGGCCGAGGTGCTCGTCGCCGCCGCCCGCGCGGGTTTGCCATGTATGGTAAATACCTTCGGACAGATGGGTGCGTCGAGCCCGGTCACGGTGGCTGGATGCTTGGCGCAGAGCAATGCCGAAACGCTGGCGGGGATGATCGTAGCATGGCTGGCCAATCCAGACGTTCATGCGGTCTATGGCGCACGCCCGATGGTCACCGATCTGCGCTCAGGCGGGATGGCCGGAGGGAGCGGCGAACAGGCCCTTCTCACCGCCGCGGCAACACAGTTGGCACGGTTTCTCGGCTTGCCGAATTCGACCATCGCTGGGGCGACCGACAGCAAGATCCCCGATGCGCAGGCTGGTTATGAAAAGGCCCTGTCAATCACCATGGCGGCACATGCGGGGGCCAACTTGATCACCCAGACCGCAGGGATGCAGGCGGGCCTGATGGGCGCGTCGATGGAGGCCTATGTGATCGATAACGATATGTTGGGCGCGATCCGGCGCAGTCTTGCCCCAGTCGAGATCAGCCACGACACCTTATGCGCGACGATGATCGCAAAAACGATCCGCAGCGACGGCCATTTCCTGGGTCATCCCCAGACCTTTGACCGGATGAAATCCGACTTTCTTTATCCCGGTCTGGCCGACCGCCGCTCGATCGCGGATTGGCAGGCGTCCGGCGCGCGTGACATCAGGGTGCAGGCAAAGGAACTGGCAACCGAGATATTGGCCGGGCATTTCCCCCAAACGCTTGCACCGGCTGTGGATGCCACCTTGCGTGAGACATTCGATATCCGCCTTCCGGTTGCGCGGATGACCAAGCCATGAAGATCGCGATCTATGGAACCGGCGCGATGGGGTCCGTCTATGCCGGCCTTTTCAAGGAAGCCGGTCACGAGGTCTGGGCCGTTGATCCTTGGGCCGCCCATGTCGCAGCGATTTCCGCCGATGGGCTGCAACTGGACGGGGCAAGCGGCGACCGACGCATCTTGGGCATCCATGCGACGACAAAGATCGCCGAGGTCGGGGGTGCCGATCTTGTCGTCATCGCGACCAAGGCGGCCGGTGTCGCGTCCGCCGCACGGGCCATCGCACCACAGATGACAAGCGAAACCCTTGTTCTGACGATCCAGAACGGTTTGGGCGCGGCTGACCGCATCGCGGCCCATATGCCGATGGACAATGTCCTTTTGGGGGTGGCGGATGGCTTTGGTGCCTCGCTCAAGGGGCCGGGGCATGCACATCATAATGCGATGAACCTCGTTCGGATCGGAGAGATCGCGGGCGGGCCGAGCGCGCGCGCCGAAGCGCTGGCCACCTTGTGGCGCGCGGCGGGCTTCAAGGCCCAAGCCTTTGACGATATCCAACAGTTGATCTGGGAAAAGTTCCTTTGCAACGTTACCTTTAGCGCCCCTTGCACCGTCTTCGACATGACGGTTGGTGAGTTGCAGGCACATCCCGAACGCTGGGCCATTGCCTTGGGCGCCATGCGCGAGGCCTATGCCATCGCGCGCGCGAAAAATATCAATCTGACCTTCGATGATCCGGTGGCCTATGTGACCGCTTTCGGCGTACGCATGCCTGCGGCACGCCCATCGATGTTGCTCGACCATCGGGCCAGACGCCTGTCGGAACTCGACGCGATCAACGGGCAAGTGCCCGAACTTGGGCGCGCCCTCGGCATCGCCACGCCTTTTAATGACACCTTGGTTGCGATTTTGCGTCAACGCGAAGCCGCATTTGAAGGAACCTCGGCATGAAGCTGGTCAGTTTCCTGCACGATGGGCGACCGGGATATGGCACCACTGACGGCGTTACAATCCGCTCAGCAAGCGCGGCGATGCGCGCACGCTGCCCCGACCTGCGCGCCGTGCTGTCGCAAGATGCGCTTGGCGCGCTTGCCACCGATCCAGATGCAACCAGCGTGCCACTCACCGCGGTCATCATGCGCCCGCCTATCCCCAACCCGTCGCGGATTTTATGTGTTGGGCTGAACTACCGCAAACCCTATCCCGTAGATGGCGTTGCGCCGCCCGACCCCGAAAACATCATTCTCTTTGGCAAGGAGCGGCAGGCCGTCGTAGGTCATGGCGTGGCCCTCCAGATCCCTTTCGGCGTACCGGCTGACAGCTTTGACTACGAGGGCGAGATCGCGATTGTGATCGGCCGAAAAGGGCGCAATGTGCCAATAGAACACGCCATGCACCTTGTCGCAGGCTACAGCGCCTTCAACGATGGGTCAGTGCGCGCTTGGCAAAAGCACAGCATCCATGCCGGCAAGAACTTTGAGCGTTCCGGATCATGGGGGCCATGGATCATCACTGCAGACGAGATCGCCGACCCGCAGGCGTTGGAACTTTCGACCCGGCTGAACGGCGATTTGGTCCAGAACGCGCTAGCCGCCGAGATGATCTATACGATCGCGGAACAAATCGCCTATGCATCGCAGATCACAACGCTTGAACCCGGCGACGTCATCGCGACCGGCTCACCTGACGGCACCGGGGGCAGCCGCACCCCAAGGCGGTTCCTGCGCGCGGGTGATCGGCTCGAGGTGTCGGTCAGCGGTGTTGGGACGCTAATGAACGACGTCGGCGGCCTTGATTGATCCCCCGGCAAAAGTGGGCGGCAAGGCGTCGACTTCAGTCCTTTAGCAAGCCACGGGCGATGACAAGTTTCATGATCTCGTTGGTCCCGGCATAGATGCGTTCGATCCGGTTGTCGCGATACATGCGTTCCAGTGGATATTCCGCCATCACGCCATATCCCCCGAAAAGCTGAAGGCAGCGATCGATGATCTTTGCCTGCAAGTCAGTCAGCCAGTACTTTGCCATGGAGGCTTTTTCCGTGGTCAGATCACCTTTCAGATGCGCGGCGATACAGGCATCAAGAAAGGTCTTGGCGATGGTTGCCTCGGTTGCGCATTCAGCAAGCACGAATTGGGTGTTCTGAAACTCGGCTATTTTCTTGCCAAAAGCCGCGCGTTGCTTGACGTAATCCAGCGTGACACGCAGGGCACGTTCGATGCGTGCCACGGCATAGACCCCAATCAACAAGCGCTCTTGGGGCAATTGTTGCATCATTTGCGCAAAGCCTTGCCCCTCTTCGGGTCCGAGCAAGGCAGATGCAGGCACCCGCATCTCCTCGAAGAAAAGCTCGGATGTGTCGTTTGATTTCATCCCCAGCTTGTCGAGATTACGCCCCCTACGGAACCCCACCAGCCCATCGGTTTCCACCAAGAACAGCGAGATGCCACGACCGCCTGCTTTTGGATCGGTCTTGGCGGCAACAATGATCAAATTCGCCAAGCCGCCATTGGTGATAAAGGTTTTTGAGCCGGAGATCTTGTAGTGATTGCCGTCCTTGACCGCCGTCGTCGTGATCGCCTGCAAATCGGAACCAGCCCCCGGTTCGGTCATCGCAATGGCGCCGATAAGTTCACCAGAAATCATGCGCGGCAGGATACTGTGTTTTTGCTCCTCGGAGCCGTAGTGGATCAGATAGGGGATCACGATTGAATTGTGCAGCCCACCGCCCCACCCATCGATACCTGCGAGGTTGCCCTGATAGGCGATCACAGCATCATGAGCAAACGTACCGCCCAACCCGCCATAGGCCTCGGGCACCTCTGCGCCGAGTAACCCCATGGCACCCGCTTTCAGCCAAAGATCACGGCTGAATGCGCCCTGCGCCTCCCACGCGTCGTAATAGGGGGCGCATTCGCGCGCATAGAACTGGCGACAGGCGTCCTCCAACATCGACAATTCTTCGTCGATCCAATCTGATTTTGGCAATTCGAAGCTTGTCATGCGCACCCTTTCGCTTGCTGTGAAGCCTAAAAACTTACCAGCCTTGCGGCCAATCGCATTTGCAGATCAACCCATACACAGAACGGATGAAATGCTTTGTCCTATACAAAGCTTTTCCAAATGATACACTCTCACGCATCAGCATTTCGAAAGCAAAAGCCATGAACCTGCGACAGCTTGAGGCTTTTCGTGCAACCATTCGGGCCGGGTCTGTAACCGAAGCCGCGAATATGATGCATATCTCTCAGCCCAGCGTCAGCAGGTTGATCGCGGAACTTGAACGCGCAACGGGTTTTGCGCTCTTCGCACGGGTCGGGCGCGGGCTGACACCGACCGTTGAGGGCCAGCAATTCTACAAAGGCGTCGAAGGAATGTTCGTTGGCGTCGCACGGCTGGAGGATTTGGCGCGCTCTATCCGCACGACCCAAGGCGGCACGATCTCGATCTCGACGATACAGTCGCTGGCCGCCATCGAACTGCCCGCAGCCATCGGGCGCGTCTACCGCGAGAACCCCGATATCCGGTTCAAGATCAATTCCCGCAACACGCCGGCCATTCTGGATGCGGTGCAGATGCATCAGGTCGATCTTGGCATTGTGGGACGCGAGGCCACCCATGAAGGTGTCGAGACGCTGTTTCGAACTTCCGCGCCTTATGTCTGCCTCTTGCCAGAAGATCACCCTTTGGCCGATCAAGGTGGTTTGATCGACCTGGAAGAGTTGGTCGAAAACGAGACCTTCGTGACATTTGGCGGCACCTATCCTGATACGATGATGTCGATGGACCCGGCGCTATCGCGCAAGCTGCAAGCGCGCTCTCGGCTTTCTGCCGCGAATATGCCGCTGGCAGGTGCGCTGGTGCGCGAGACTGGTGCATTGGCCATTGCCGATCCGTTCTCCGCCGAACAGGCCACCCGGATGGGAGGGGTGGTCTTTCGCCCGCTTTCGCAAAACTTGACCTATTTCGTATCGATCGTCGCCGCAGGCCGCGAACAGCTATCGCGCCAAGCGCTGGCCTTTTCGGATCTCTTGGCTGCGCAATTATCAGCCCGCGTCGCCTATGTTGAGGCGCTCAGTCGTCAGCCCTGACAGCACCGACAGGCCCCTGGACTCTTTGTCATAGAATTGGCGAATAGAACCCGGAGCAATTTCGATTGGTCCGTTCAGGCGACCTGCCGCTAGGCTGGAAATCAAGCAAAATCCTTCCGACGGATCATAGCCTGATGACGCGACGGCCAAGCATATTTTCGAGCGAAGATGCCCGCATCGCGGCACAAAAACGGCTGCCGCGCATGATCTTTGACTTCATCGAGGGCGCCGCGGGCCGCGAAGTGGCCAGCCGCCGCAACCAATCGCGGTTCGACGACATCTTACTGCAGCCGCGGGCCATGGCTGACATTGGGTCACGCACACTCACAACGCGGTTCTTGGGTCGCGACTATGCCCTACCGCTGGGGATTGCCCCGATGGGCATGTGCAACCTCGCCCATCCGCGCGCAGACACACAGATCGCGCAGGCTGCGGTCGACTGGCAAATGCCGGTTTGCCTCTCTTCCGCTGGCTCAAGCGGCCTTGTCGACATGCTGCGCTGGAGCGATGGGCTTGCATGGTTCCAGCTCTATTTTGGGCAATCGTCCGAGGTTTCGTTCCAAACCGTGGACCGCGCGCATGCCGCAGGCTACGAGACACTTATCCTGACCGTGGATGTGCCCGAGGTCTCACGCCGGATCAGAGATCAGCGCAATGGCTTCGGTTTGCCCTTTCGCCCTACCCCACAAGCACTTTTGGATTTCGCACAGCACCCGCGATGGACATTTTCGACACTCTTGCATGGCGTGCCAGCGCCGCAGAATTTCGCGTCCTCGGGCAAAAGCTTCGACCGCACGGCGAGCCGCGCCGGGGCTGATTGGCACTTTTTGCAGGCTCTGCGAGACCGTTGGCCCGGGAAGTTGATCGTCAAGGGCATCACATCGCCCGAGGATGCGCTCAGGGTGCGCAGCCTAGGAGTGGACGCGATCTATGTCTCCAACCATGGCGGTCGCCAGCTGGACAGCGCGCCTGCTGCAATCGATCTTCTACCGATCATCCGGCGCGCCGTGGGGCCAAGCTACCCCTTGTTGTTCGACAGCGGCGTGCGCAATGGCGATGATATCGTCAAGGCCATAGCGCTTGGTGCGGATTTCGTGATGATCGGTCGCCCGGTGCTTTATGCGCTTGGCGCAGCCGGCGGCGCTGGTCTGCAATCCCTGCTGCAATGTTTTGCACAGGACATCGACCTGACCATGGCACAGATCGGCATCGCCCGGATCGAGGATATCGATACGCGCACCCTGTTTTCCGCCGTACCGCAAGCCGCATCCGGCGACACATTGTTAGGTCCGCGCACACTGGCGACGGCCCTTCGCCCCCTGCAGGAGCCCGTAAGAAAATGACACAGACACCATTGCTGCGCGGTGGCGCATTACTGGCTCGCGCGCTCAAGGAAAAGGGTGTGGAGCATGTCTTCACGCTTGCAGGGGGCTTTTGCAATCCCGCGCTTGAGGGCTTCATGGAATGCCAGATGCCCGTCATCAATTGCCCGCACGAACAGGTCGCGGGGCATTTGGCGGATGGGCATACACGGGTTACGCGCAAACCTGCGGTCTGCCTTGTCGGGCCCGAAGGTTTTGCCAACGCCATACCCGCCATGCTTGAAGCTTGGGGCGAGCGCGCGCCGGTTATTTTCGTGACGGGATCGTCGACGCTTAAGCGGCAAGGTGCCGGCGGCTTCAAGGAAATCGATGATGTTGCCATCGCCGCGCCCCTGACAAAGTACTCTGTGCAGATCACCGACGGCACGCGGATCAGCGAATTCGTCGACCGCGCTTGGCGTGCGGCCACCACTGGCTACCCCGGTCCCGTACACCTGTCTTTGCCCGTGGATATCATGTTCTCGTCTTTTCCCGAAGATGCTGGGCGCGCGGAACGCCCCTTTGACCGGAGCGACCGACCAGTCCCGCGCGCATGGCCTGACCCCACACGGCTGGAGGAGGTGCTGACCTTGCTGCGCAGCGCGGAACGCCCGGTGCTGATCGGCGGCCACGGCGTCTGGTGGTCTGGTGGCGAGGACGCGCTTGCCCATGCGGGCAACCATCTGCGCATCCCCATTTTCAACGTGCCCTATCACACCAAGATGCTGGGCGAGGACTGCGAGGCCTTCATGGGGCTGGCGGATTTCCACCAGTACCACCCCTCCAAACCGGCAATCCAAGAGGCAGACCTGGTTATCATGGTCGGTTGCCGTTTGGACAACCAGATGAATTTCGGAAACCCGCCCTTCATCGGCGCGCAAACAAAACTCGTCTGTGTGAACGGCAGCCACGAAGAACTGGACTATAATTTCGGCGCCGATGTGCAGCTGTTATCCGATCCCGGTGCTTTTCTCACGGCGCTTTCAACGCTTGAGTCCCGCTGGGACGCATGGCTGGACTTACAAAAAACCCGGCGCGCGCAATGGGTGCGCCATTGGTCGGACCATATCGCAGCCGAAACGGCCATCGACGCAGCCGAGGGGCGCCTCATGCACCCGCTCCAACTGGCGCTCGACGTACAGGCCGGGATGAAGGATGGCGACTGGCTGGTCTTTGACGGCGGAAATACCCATTTCTGGAACGAGATCGCGACCAACATTGCAGCGGCGCGCGGGCGGACACTTGGCGGCGTGCTGCATCCAGGCAACTATAGCCTGCTTGGGGTCGGCGTCTCGTTTGCCTTGACCGCCAAGGCGTTGCACAGCGACCGGACCTGCGTGTTGGTCACAGGCGACGGTGCCTTCTTGTCAGGTGGCCTGTCAATCGAGGCATGTTTCCAAGAAGATATCCCCATCGTCGTTGTTGTGGACAATAATGGCGGGCTTGATTGCATCAGCCAACAACAAGAGCGCCTTTTCGCGAATGGGCGACATTTTGCGACCGACTTCCGCGACATCCCCTTCCACGCGATGTTCGAAGGTCTCGGCGGGTACGGTGAATTGGTGACACAGCGTGAAGACTTGCCCGGCGCGCTGGAACGAGCCATCGCCAGTGGCAAGACGGCCTGCCTGAACGTCAAATGCCGAGGGGTCATCAGCCCCATCGTCGCGGCGACCTCGGACAAGCGCGAAAAGGCCTCGATCGAATGACAGCAATCGTCTCTTCGCATCTGCTCAACAGTGTCGACGGCAGCCATGCTGGCGGGATAGCCGTGCGGCTGATCAATCTGGCCAGCGGCGCAACCTTGTTTGAGACCGCCTCCGATGACGCTGGACGCCTTTTACAGGAAATCGCCGATCCTGACCCGGCGGCGCGCTTTGAATTGGTGTTCCATACTGGCCCCTATTGGCAAACCCGCGTGGGCCAAACTCACGGCGTGCGCATCATGGACGAAATTGTCCTGCGCTTTGCGATGCCCGACAGCGCGGGCCGCTACCACATGCCCTTGATACTATCACCGCATGGCTATGCGCTTTGGAGTTCAACTGAACATGGCTGAAGGATTGAACTTCTCGCGCCGCCTACGACGCACACCTTATACGTCTTCGGCCGAGAAGGCAGGCGTGACGGGGTTTTCCATCGTCAACCATATGTTGTTGCCAAAGGCCTATCGCCGATCCGTCGAAGAGGATTATTGGCACCTGCGCGAACATGTGCAGATCTGGGATGTCGCGTGCCAAAGGCAGGTGCAGATACAGGGCCGCGATGCGGCGCGATTGGTACAATGGATGACGCCGCGTGACATCTCGCGCGCAAAGGTCGGTGATTGCCTTTACCTGCCAATAACAGACGACACCGGCGGGTTGATCAATGACCCGGTTTTGCTGAAGCTGGCCGAAGACCGCTTCTGGCTTTCTATTGCCGATTCCGATCTTTTACTCTTTGCCAAGGGCTTGGCCCTTGGGCGCGGATTTTCCGTCAGCATCGATGAACCTGACGTGTCGCCGCTTGCCGTTCAGGGGCCCAAAGCCGAGCAGCTGCTTGCAGAATTATTTGGGCCGCATATTCGCGACATCGGGTTTTTCAAATTCGGCTGGATCGACGTTGCAGGCACGCGCCAGCTGATCGCGCGCTCGGGCTATTCGCGTCAGGGCGGCTTTGAAATCTACCTCCAGGGGGGCCACCTCGGCGCCGGGCTTTGGGACATGATCGGGCAGGCAGGGCTCGCCCATGAGATCGCCCCAGGCTGTCCAAATCTGATCGAAAGAATCGAGGGTGGGCTGTTTTCTTACGGAAATGAGATGACACGCGAGACCACACCTTTCGAAATCGGCCTACAGAAGTTCTGTAGCCTCGATGGCAGCATCGACTACTTGGGCCGTGCGGCCCTGCAACACGCGGCCGCAGCAGGGCTGAGCCGCCAGATCCGCGGTGTGTTATTCGACGGCGGCCCCTGCCCCACATGTGCTGCGCCGTGGCCAGTGCATGTCGGCGACAAACAGGTCGGACAGGTCACTAGCGCCATCTGGTCGCCGCGCCTCAAGCGCAATGTCGGGCTCTCACTGATCGACCGCGCATTCTGGGACGCCGGCCAACCCGTCACTGTGCACAGCGCAGACGGCGCGATACGCAGCGGTGAGGTCTCAGGCTTACCCTTCGCCTGAAACTTGTTGCCAAGAACGGCTCTGTTGCAACAGAGCCTCCAACCCCAGACCTACCGCCCCTGCGCCCGCGCCAGCATCGCTGCAGCACTCTCCTGCGCGCGGAGCTTGGCTGTATATCGCCCGACCATCTGTTCTGACTTCCATCCCCCTGCCCGCGCGATTGCGCCCGTGCTTGCCCATGCCACCTTCGCATCCTGCGCAGCTACGAACCAAGTTTGATCACGCCGGAGAGACCTACAGCACGACGCCGCGAATTTAGCAGAACTAGCGGGATTAGCGGCACCCAGCACCACCACAACAGCGAACGTGACAGCTCAACAACCTCGCAGAGGCCGAATAGCCAAAGTGTCCGTCGTCAGAGTTTTCCGGAATGCTTGGGCCGTTTCCTAACGGAGGCTCTGGTTCGTTTTCTGTTCAAGTTTAGGCAGCAGCGGCTCGGTGCTGCAAGCGGCGTTGTCTGATGGTCTGCTTCTTGATCTCCTCTCTGATCTTCAGGATCTTGGCGCCACGGCCGTGATAGACGTCGGCGGGTGTCAGGTTGCCCAGGCTCTCGTGGTAGCGATGGTTGTTGTAGTGATCGACGAAGGCGCCGATCTGTCGTTCCAGGTCACCGGGCAGGTAGTAGTTTTCCAGCAGAACCCGGTTCTTCATCGTCTGGTGCCAGCGCTCGATCTTGCCCTGGGTCTGCGGGTGATGCGGGGCACCACGGACATGATCCATCCCCTTGTCTTCGAGATAGTCAGCCAGATCGGCAGCAAGGTAGGATGAGCCATTATCGCTGAGCAGCCTCGGCTTCTGCACAACCGTGGCGCTGCCGCAGCCGGATGCCTCCAGCGCCAGCTCCAGCGTGTCGGTGACGTCGGCAGCTTTCATCGTCGTGCAGAGCTTCCAGGCAATGATGTAGCGACTATAGTCGTCGAGGATGGTGCTGAGATAGAACCAGCCCCAGCCGATGACCTTCAGGTACGTGAAGTCGGTCTGCCAGAGCTCGTTCGGCCGGCTGGTCTTGTCCCGGAACTCATCGGCCGCGCGGATCACCACGTGAGCCGGGGCAGTGATCAGATCCTCGGCGCTGAGGATGCGATACACTGAGGATTCCGAGACGAAGTAACGTTTCTCATCGGTGTATTTGACCGCCAGTTCGCGGGGCGTCAGGTCTTCGTGCTCCAGGGCAAAGTCGACGACATCGTCGCGAACCGTGTCCGGGATGCGGTTCCAGACCGACGCAGGTTTGGGAGAACGATCGGCCAGGCCATCGATGCCGCCATCGCTCTAACGCGCGTACCAGTCGTAATAGGTGCTGCTGGGGATGCCGAGCATCCTCAAGGTCTGTCGGGTCGGCAGATGTGATGCCTCAACCGTGCGGATGATTTCCAGCTTCTCAGATGCGGGATACCTCATTCGTCGTCGCCCCCATCCCCGATCATGCTTTTTTTGAGCAGCCGGTTCTCAAGCGTCAGCTCCGCGACCACTTCCTTCAGCGCAGCGGATTCCGATCGCAGTTCCTTGACCTCAGGCGCCGTCGCCTGACGGGCCGTGTC
>Ga0209137_1000714_pt1 | contig 34525 bp, 26 predicted proteins | sample SaaInl5LU_22_DNA_FD_184642 | JGI IMG/M metagenome (GOLD analysis project Ga0209137, IMG submission 184642) | Marine microbial communities from expanding oxygen minimum zones in the Saanich Inlet - ESP_105LU_22_DNA (SPAdes) (version 2) | ecosystem: Environmental > Aquatic > Marine > Intertidal...
CCTGATTGACCATTGATCAATACCGAAATACTTGAACGTGCTAGTCGACCAATCGCTCTGAATACTTCTTGCATGGCTGGAGCAGCCCCAATGATTTCTGAACTCAACGAGGTTGGCGAAGGCTGTTGTGCTTTTGTTTGTTCTTTCACGTGGGCCAAAGCACGTTCAGTCAATCCGACCGCTTCGGTAATATCAAAAGGTTTAGGAAGGTATTCAAAGGCACCGGATTGATAAGCGTTCACAGCTGAATCTAAGTCTGAATGTGCTGTCATAATAATCACAGGTAACTCAGGATAATGTGAGTGAACTTCATTTAATAACGTTATTCCGTCCATCTGTGGCATTTTAACGTCTGAAATAATGACCTCAGGTACTTGACCTGAGCGCAACTGTAATAGTAAGTCGTGTGGGTTTTCAAAACAGCAAGATTCAATATCTGCTGTTTTTAATGCTTTTTGTAATACCCAACGAATGGAACTATCGTCATCTAAAATCCAGACAGCTTCGTTATTCATAACTCATCTCCCACTTTGGTAATAGGTAAAAAAATAGAAAATTCAGTTTGTCCACGGCGCGTCTCGAGTTCTATTTTACCTTGATGGTGTTGTATTAGTGTTTGTGCGATAGATAAGCCAAGTCCAGACCCACTTTTTTTAGAGGTAACCATGGGATAGAACAGCGTATCTCGCAAAGATTTTGGAATGCCTGGTCCATTGTCAAAAATATGGATGACTGCACATAGAGGGTGTTTTTCACCCAGTACAACCTGTTGACGTGCCACGCGTGTTTTGATTCTAATTAGAGGTAATTTAGCGTCAGATTCTTCTAATGCTTGCATGGCGTTTTTGATGACATTGAGCAGTGTTTGCTGGATCATATTGGCATCAATATTGACATCTGGAATACTCGGGTCATAGTCTCGAACGATATTAATATTGTATTTATTATCGGCTTTGACTAGTTGCAATACTGCCTCGATGGGCATATGTATATTTTGAAAAGAAAAGTGTGGCAGCGAGTTAGGCCCTAGTAATCGATCTACTAATGCGCGTAAGCGATCGGATTGTTTGATGATCATTTGCGTATATTCAGTCTGATCTGGAGTGTCTAGCTCCATAGCAAGTAACTGTGCTGCGCCTCTTATTCCACCTAAAGGGTTCTTGATTTCATGCGCTAAACCACGTACTAACTGTTTTGCAGCATTTTGCTGGGCGGCTTGTTGGTTTTCCTTACTAATTCGGCGTTGCTGATCGATGTGTTTTGCTTCGATTAACAACAACTCTTCTTTATCTTGAGTAAGATAAGTGACGCCTATATCAAACAAAAACACTGATTCATCAATTAAACAGAGTTCGACTTCATTCTCACTAAAATTTTCATGATCACTGAGTGCATTCAAGAAACGGCTCTTATCTAACGATGAAAACAGGATAAAATCATTTAAAGGATATTGATATAACTGTTTACGACCTGTTTTTAGGAAGCCAAGGGTTGCTTGATTCGCGTATTGAACTTCAAAACGAGTATTGATGACTAATACTGCTGTAATCAAGTTATCGAAAATCTTGTCGAATGAAATATGCATAATCCCAACTATGCACCAAAAAGGTGCGGTTCGCCATTAATTAATTTAATTTTTACTGAGCAATCAAAATAAAATAGCACTTTAACGAAGTCGCTAGCCACTTTAGTGCATAAAGCTCAAATCTAAATCAATTACTGCAATTACTTTGCCGTTTTGATCAGTTTTCATAAAATAATTTACGGGCATAAAAAAAGCCTGCCGAAGCAGACTTTTTAAGAATCAATATATCTATTGCTTAGCAGCTATAGTACATATCAAATTCTAGTGGATGAGTAGAAGAATTGATTAATGTGACTTCTTCTTGCTTAAGTGCAATGTAAGCATCAATCATGTCATCTGTCATAACACCACCTTGGGTTAAGAACTCACGGTCAGCATCAAGTGCTTCAAGTGCTTGTTCTAAAGAGCTTGCAACGGTAGGAATCGCTGCTGCTTCTTCTGGTGGTAAGTCATATAGATCTTTATCTGCTGCATCACCAGGATGGATTTTGTTTTTGATCCCGTCAAGGCCAGCCATTAACAATGCAGTGAACGCAAGGTATGGGTTAGCCGTTGGGTCAGGGAAACGTACTTCGATACGACGAGCACGATCACTGGTTACAAATGGGATACGAATAGATGCAGAACGGTTACGTGCAGAGTATGCAAGCATAACTGGCGCTTCGAATCCTGGTACAAGACGCTTATAAGAGTTAGTTGATGCATTTGTGAATGCATTCAATGCACGAGCGTGCTTGATAACACCACCGATGTAATATAATGCTTCTTCTGAAAGACCAGCATACTTGTCACCGGCAAAGATGTTTTTACCATCTTTAGAGATTGATTGGTGAACGTGCATACCAGAACCATTATCACCAACTAGAGGCTTCGGCATGAATGTTGCTGTTTGACCGTAAGCATGAGCAACGTTATGAACAACATACTTATAAATTTGGATTTCATCCGCTTTCGCTACCATGGTATTAAACTTAGTGGCGATTTCGTTTTGACCTGCAGTCGCTACTTCGTGGTGATGCGCTTCAACAGTTAAACCCATATCTTCCATCACTAAACACATAGCTGCACGGATGTCATGCGCTGAATCGACAGGAGGTACTGGGAAGTAGCCACCTTTAACGCCTGGGCGGTGACCCATGTTACCGTCTTCGTATTCAGTACCTGAGTTCCATTTTGCTTCTTCAGCATTGATTTTGAAGAATGAACCTGCCATATCAGTATGGAAACGAACATCGTCAAATAAGAAGAACTCTGGCTCTGGGCCGATTAATACAGTATCACCGATACCTGTAGATTTTAAATATTCTTCTGCGCGTTTCGCAACAGAACGTGGATCACGCTCGTAACCTTCCATTGTTAATGGCTCAACGATATCACAACGAATATTAATTTGAGTTTCTTCTGCAAATGGGTCAATGACAACGGTAGTTGGATCTGGCATTAACACCATATCTGATTCGTTAATACCTTTCCATCCAGCAATAGAAGACCCATCAAACATTTTGCCTTCTTCGAAAAAATCATCATCAATTTGATGAGTAGGTATAGAGACGTGTTGCTCTTTACCTTTGGTATCTGTAAAACGAAGGTCGATAAATTTTGCTTCGCTTTCTTTAATGAGTTCTAACGCCTTTTCAATTGACATTCTTTGTCTCCAATTTAACTATAAAAAACTGTGATCTGTGGCCCGTTGTTAAATAAACGAACTAGGGTGTTACTGCTAAAAGCAAATTATATGCCATTTAATTTAAAACGACTAAAGCGTGATAAACATGGGACACAAATTGATATGTAAGGTGTCAAAATCATAACTCACACCATTTAAGCACCAAATAGGTGCAATGTTGAGTTAAAGTGGTGCAATAGTCGTATTTCGACCTAAAATAACAGAACGACTACTAATGTAGAATATTTTGTGTCACAACACCATTAAAAATTATAGTCGTCTTACTTTGCAAACCAAAATGATCAAAATGCCTATAACTTAACAGCATACTACGAGAAATTTGGTATCTCTGCACGTATGCGTTACACATGGTGTGAAGCGTTCCGTACTGATGATACTGCTGGTGGAGCATCACGTAACTCAACTTTAGGTTTCCCTGTGTATACACATGACCGTGGTCAGTTCAATGCAAGCTACACGTTTTAATTAACGCTTATAAATGAATGGGCATTCATGCCCAAACCCAAAAGCAGACCTCTATTTATTATATAGTGGCCTGCTTTTTTAGTTGTAAAACAGCAAATTTAGTCGCTTATTTGTGCATAAGTCTGTAGAATGCGCGCCCATGATACTGTTGTACTGTAATTCGCAGTTTACAATAGCCTTGATTTTTATTTATAGAGAGTACATTACATGTCTGCTAACCAGACCTCAATTGAGAAATTACGTAACATCGCGATTATCGCTCACGTCGACCATGGTAAAACCACCTTAGTTGATAAATTATTACAGCAATCAGGTACTTTAGAGTCTCGTGGTGAAGCTGAAGAACGTGTAATGGATTCCAACGACATTGAAAAAGAACGTGGCATCACGATCTTAGCGAAAAACACGGCAATTAACTGGAACGATTACCGTATCAACATCGTCGATACTCCTGGACACGCCGATTTCGGTGGAGAAGTAGAGCGTGTAATGTCGATGGCCGATTCTGTATTATTACTAGTTGATGCTCAAGAAGGCCCAATGCCACAAACGCGATTTGTGACGCAGAAAGCATTTGCTCAAGGTCTTAAGCCTATCGTCGTTATCAACAAAATTGATAAGCCTGGTGCACGTCCTGATTGGGTTATCGATCAAGTGTTTGATTTGTTTGATAACCTAGGTGCGACTGATGATCAGTTAGATTTCCAAGTTGTATATGCCTCTGCTATCAATGGTTGGGCAACCAACGATGTTGACGTGCCAAGCGAAGACATGACACCATTATTTGAAACGATTGTAGAGCAAGTTGCACCGCCAGCCGCTGATCCTGAAGGTGCATTTCAAATGCAGATTTCGCAGCTAGATTATAACTCATACGTGGGTGTTATCGGTGTTGGTCGTATTACACGAGGTACCGTGAAAGTTAATCAGCAAGTGACTGTAGTGAATGCTGAAGGTGAAAAGCGTAACGGTAAAGTCGGTAAAGTATTAGGTTACTTAGGTCTTGACCGTCATGATGTCGATTCTGCAGCTGCAGGTGACATCATCGCAATCACTGGTTTAGGCGAGTTAAAAATCTCTGATACGATTTGTGATGTGAACGAAGTGGAAGCACTACCGGCATTATCAGTTGATGAACCAACAGTGACGATGACTTTCCAAGTTAATACCTCGCCATTTGCAGGTAAAGAAGGTAAGTTTGTTACTTCACGAAATATTCTTGAGCGTCTCCAAGCTGAACTTGTTCATAACGTTGCATTACGTGTAGAAGAAATGGATGATCCGGATAAATTCCGCGTATCGGGTCGTGGTGAATTACACTTAGGTATCTTAATTGAAAACATGCGTCGTGAAGGCTACGAGTTAGCAGTATCACGTCCAGAAGTTATCTTAAAAGAAGAAGATGGCGTGTTAATGGAACCGTTTGAAACAATGACGGTCGATTTACAAGAAGAGCACCAAGGTTCTATCATCGAACAACTTGGTCTGCGTAAAGCGGAAATGACCAACATGACCCCGGATGGTAAAGGCCGAGTACGTGTCGATTTCGTCGTACCAAGTCGTGGTTTGATCGGTTTCCAAACTGACTTTATGACTCTGACTTCTGGTTCTGGTTTGTTATATCATACATTTGATCATTATGGTCCGCACAAAGGTGGCAACATCGGTATGCGTAAAAATGGTGTATTGATTGCTAATGCCACAGGTAAAGCATTAACTAACGCATTATTTAACTTACAAGAACGTGGTCGTATGTTTATCGGTCATGGTGTTGAAGTATACGAAGGGATGATCATTGGTATCCATAGTCGTGAAAATGACTTAACCGTTAACGCGCTTAAAGGTAAGCAATTAACCAACGTTCGTGCATCAGGTACTGATGAAGCACAAACGCTTGTACCGCCAATTGTATACACACTTGAGCAAGCGTTAGAATTTATTGATGATGATGAATTAGTCGAAGTCACACCAGAAAGCATTCGTATTCGTAAGAAGTTATTAACTGAAAACGAACGTAAACGCGCAAGTCGCGCACCAAAAGATTAATCTTTTGCTGATGTAAGATTTGGAAAGCCGCTTTTATGAAGCGGCTTTTTTTGTTGTTTTAAAAATACCTACCCAAAAGCATATTTCCAGTAATATGCCTAAAGCAATAAATGCAATAGCCCCTTTGACGGTGCCAATGAAATAACATACACATGCAAGCAAAATTATGCTTATCAGCATGATAGTTTTAGTGAAGGTCGTCATGATGTGTCCTTAACAGTGGTTCATTTCTGAAAATATGCTTCGTGTCAGATAGTATTTAAGCTTTAAACCATCTATAACTAGTATAGACACCTATGTAGATTATTCCTCTAAGGTAAACGTATCCCAGTCTTTGTAAGTCGCAGCACGCTCAATGCCTTGACCGGGTTCTAGTATCACGGCATCACTGAGCGTTTTATCGCGTTGGATTAATCCACCGACCGCGACTAGGTGTAAATCAGACGCTTCATCTGCGATATCATCACCGCAAGTAAACTGCCAATCACCTTCCATATCTCGAGTGACCTGTAGAATTTTTTTATTATCATTGAGCACATGCTCGCAGATAAAGACCCCAAAATCTTCACGGAATTTAGGTTTATTTGGGCCGCGTTTTGCCATCGTTTTTTCTCATTTTGATTCCATAATATACTCATAATAAATCAGGTTATGAGAAATAGCTTTCAATTCTTTAGCCTATAGCGATTATTAAGATATAATTTATTGAGTAAACAATTTTAGGGTATTCATTTTCTATGTTTAATTTTGATGAACGTGTAGATCGTTCCGGTACTTTCTCTTGTAAATGGGAAAAATACAAAGGTAAAGATATTCTACCTATGTGGATCGCCGATACTGAGTTTAAAGTCGCTCCGTCTATCATTAACGCATGTCGTCAACAATTAGACCACGGTGTGCTAGGCTATCATCTTCCATCTCAACATCAACCTGCGAACGAAGCTGTTATGCACTGGTGTAAATCTCAATATGGTTGGGATATCCAATCAAGTTGGATAGTTTGGACGCCTGGAGTGTGTCCAGGGTTCAATGTCGCGATTAGAGCGTTTTGTGAGCCGGGAGATAAAGTCCTGATCCAAACACCGAATTACCCACCGATCATTGCTTCTCCAGAAATTAATCATTGTGAAGGCGTGCATATTCCAACGGTCGAACAAACAGATGGTTGGATGATTGATTTTGATGCTTTGGAAACGCAAGCCAAAGATCCCAAAGCCAAAGTCTTTATCATGTGTAACCCAATGAATCCTGTTGGCAGCACATTGAATCAAGCTCAATTAGACAAAATCGCTCAAATCTGTACTGATAATAATGTGATTTTATGTTCCGATGAAATTCATTGTGATTTGATTTTAGATGATATTCAGCATTTGCCAGCTGGGAATCATCCGACATTACAATCTCGTTCGATTACGTTAATGGCAGCGAATAAGACCTTCAATATTGCCGGTTTAGGCGCTTCTTTTGCAATCATTCCTGATGCTCAAGTACGTCAGCAATTTAATTTAGCTGCGCGTGGTATTGTACCGTGGGTCAATATTATGGGATTGATTGCGACCCAAGCGGCATTCACGCTTGCGAATGATTGGCATGAAGCTCAACGTAATTATTTGATTGGTAACCGTGACTATCTGGCCAAAGCAATTAATGCAATTCCTGGTCTTAAAGCAATTCCTGCACCTGCGACGTTTTTAATGTGGGTAGATGCCAGTGCACTAGATTTGCAAGGTGCAAAAAATGTACAAGATTGGTGTGAATCTCGCGGAGTAGGACCATCTCCAGGCGCTGATTTTGGCGATGAGCATTTCTTCCGCTTAAACTTTGGTGTCTCTCGCAGTATGCTTGAAGAAGTTGTGGACCGATTAAGTCGGTAAGTGTTATCTCATTGAGATAGCTGAGTTTAATATTCGGCTATCTTAATGACAGATTACAGCATCACCAGCTCTTATCGTTGACAAATCACAACATCCACAGCTTATAACTACCTAAACCTAATACAAGTGTCACAATCAACATACTGAGCATATTACTAATCATACTGTTCGTGTGTTGGCGCATAATGCGTTTGTTATTGACCACTATTAAAAGAAATATAGCAATGATGGGGAGTAATAACGCATTCGTTGCTTGGGCAAAAATGATGGCAGCAATAGGGTTGATGCCACTCAATGCAACCACTATACCTGAGATTAAAATAATACTCGCTACGACTTTAAAGCTATTGTCCTGTGGTGTTGTATGTGATTGTAAGGCGCCACATACTGCGTAAGCCCCGGCAATCGGTGCTGTAATAGCACTGGTCAACCCAGCAGCAAATAGTCCAGCAGCAAAAAACAATGTTGCATAGTCCCCTAATAGTGGCTGTAATTGTAACGCTAAATTAGACGTGTCTACTGATAATCCTTGCACAAAAAAAGTACTCGCTGCAGTACCAATAATAGCAATAGTGATCAGGCCTCCCAGTGAGAAGCTAAATACATTTTTGAGGCGTTGCTCTTTTATCTGGGGCAATAAATGATGTTGTGAACCCCCTTTAGCCAGCAAACTTGATTGCATAAAGATATTATAAGGGACAATTGTGGTGCCTATCAGTGCGATAACCATAGTAATATTATCCGCATTGATATGAATATTTGTCATTCCCTTAACAAGTAGGCCTAGTTGAGGCTGACTAAAGCTAAATGCGATAATAAACACGATACTCATCAACAACACTAACGTCATTAATAAGCGCTCAACAAACCATAAATTTCCGGACAAGATAGCGATGCCGGCAATAATAGCTATCAGACTAATCCACATGGGTAACTCTACGGGGGTCACTGATGCTAAGCCAAGCGCAGCACCGGTAATATTACCCGCCTCATAAGCAGCGTTACCTATACCAATAGCACTGACTACCAGCAATATCATGAATAGTTTTAATAGAGGTTGGGAAATTGTTTTGTGAAGCGCTTCGGACAGTCCCATTTGGGCCACTATTCCAACGCGACTTGCCATATCTTGAATGATGATCGTCGCCACAATTGAAAATACCAGAGCCCATAACAGGCCGTATCCAAATTGAGCACCTGCAAGCGTTGCCGTGGTAACGGTTCCCGGACCAATAAATGCAGCAGTAACTAATAATCCAGAATAGCGAGAACGTGATGATGACATATTGTTTTTATTATTGTTGTTATTAATGTCTATGCATCACTATGACATAAAATGGCACGGATTAACAATGGCGGACGAATGTTTCCACACATTATGCCATTAATGTTTGATTCACAGTCTAAATCGGTTTCACCACCGCTAAAATAACAATTGCTAATAATACGAGCACCGGTGCTTCATTCAAAAAACGATAAAATTTGGGACTACGAATATTCTTTTCCTGGGCCAAATCACGCATGATGAAATAGAGATATGCATAGTAACCGTATAGCCCTATAAGTAAGGCGAGTTTGATATGAAGCCAAGTTGAGGCCCGGAACCAATCCATACCATAAATAGTAATTAACCAGACGCCAAATATCAGGGTTAATAAAGCAAAGGGGGCGACAAAAAACCATAATCGTCTTTGCATGATTTTAAACACAGCACGTGTGTTCACATCTTCATTTTCAGCAAAGTAGACAAACAAACGAGGCAAATAAAAAATGCCAGCCATCCATGCAACCATAAAAAAGACGTGTAACGCTTTTATCCATAATAATGACATGCAATGTCCTCTGTGTTAGTGCTCGAGTTTAAATAAATAACGGTGTAAGGCATCCCAAGTAATAATGCCATACACTTTTTCTTCAAGATGACATTTTATAATCACCGCCCCGGAGCGTTTCGCTTTAAGTTCATCATATACTTCAGCTAAGGTATTTTGATAGCTATATATAGGTAAAGTTGAGGTGATATAAGGTAAAGAATCTTCTTCTAGTTGAGTATTTGTCTCAACCAAATGCCATGGCGCATTCTTATCTTCACGATAAATCACATTGTCGGTAGGGTGATGTTTAATATATTCCATCATTTCAAGGATTTGGTGATGATCAAACTGATATACGTTTTGTTTGCAAAGCGCGAGTACACCGGTTTTTTCTAAACTTTGGGTAATGGCTGTTTGCTTATAGGGCAGGTCTTGCATTTCCATTTGGCGAATGAAAATTGAGCGATTTTTGAATATCTGGCTAGAGACTACATATGCGGGTACGACAACCAAAATTGCAGGCAATAGTATTTCTGGTGCATAGGATAGTTCCATAACGGCGCTTAGCGCGGCAAGAGGTGCATGCAGAACGGCGGTAAGCATGCCTGCGACGCCTAATAAGACATAACCGTCATGGTACTCAGTCGAATTCATTAATGTCTCAAGTGGGTAGGCTAAAAGTGCCCCTGAAAACATTCCAATGACCATGACGGGACCGATTATCCCTCCGGGGATCCCTAGACCAATCGAGACTAGCGCGAGAATAAATTTAGCGACTAAAATACCTAACACCATTCCAATGGCGATATCTGTATTTAATAACGAATGCACGGCATCAAATTCAGCGCCCATTGCGTCAGGGATGAATACTCCAATAGCGCCAGTAATAAATGCTGCCACTGTAAAACGCGTTGCCATTGAGAATTGCTGTGCATATTTCATTAAGTTGATCAGTTGTTGATTGAATAGCGCAGAAACTGCCCCTAAAGACATCCCAAACAAGACCAGATATAAATAAATAATACTATCAAGATGTTCGAACGATAAAAACAACAACCCTGTGCCTTCACCGAATACTAGTCGTGACATCACCGAGCCTATGGCTGCGGAAAGCATAATAGGGATAAATATATGGATCCGATAATTACGCATGACTACCTCCATCACAAAAATGACGGCAGCAAAGGGAGTATTAAATGAAGCGGCTATACCTGCAGCGATACCACAACCAGTCAAAATCCGAATACAGTTATAGGGGAGTTTTAACCCGTCTCCAAGAAAGCTTGTACCCGCGGCGCCAAGGTGCACCGATGGACCTTCTCGACCAACAAAAAAACCACTGGCTAGCGCAAAAATCCCGCCCAAAAATTGATTGATACTAGTCCGTAGTGGCATTAATCCAAAGTGCTTTTTAACGCGATGGATGACAAATGGAATGCCCAGACGAAAATGCTCAAAGCCTGTTATCCAGGCGACCATATATATGGCAATGACGCCTAAGAAAGGTAACATAAATCGTTCATACCATGAAAGTTGCTCATAAGCCCCAAGCTCTGGTAATAACTGTAGCTGAATGTATTGAAAAGAGAGTCTGAAAATGATGATAACGGTGGCAGCGCAAACACCTGCTATAACTCCTAGTAAGCATAGTTGCCAAGAAGTTCTAGGATAGGATAATGTAATTCGCAATGCATCTAACATGTTAGTTTTTCACTATGTGATGAATAAAAGTTCATAGAGCAGATGAATAAATGGCATAATATCATAATGTGAGAATAATCTAGATAAGCAAATAGGACTAGGTGTGGATTTGTTCAGATTGAAACAAAATGGCAGTGCATTTCGGTTTTATGCAGTGATTATCACCGTCATGTTGTTGATGATGTTTATTGGATATCGACTGGCATTAATGAATACCGAGCAGTCGCTCAAAGCGTATCAAATTAAGACTGGCACAATTGCGCATGCCCAGGCAGAAAATATTCGACTTGTCCAAGAATTAAGTCAGCTTCAAGTTCAGTTAGAGATGAGTAAATCTGTGCAACAACTTATCCAACAAGATATCACTGATGCACGGAGTGAAAATAAAACGCTTCAACAAAAAATTGATTTATACCAAGCCGTACTCGGGGAAAGTAATAATACTGGACCTTTTGCCATTCACCATGCACATATCATGGCGTTACCTATACCTAATCAATATGTGCTAGACATTTTATTGTTACAAGGTCGAGCTTTAAAAGCCTTAATTAACGGTGACTTAACTATCAAATTAATGGGTATGCAAAATGATAAAGCCACTTCATTGAGTTTATCTCAGCTACTTATTGATTCAGACATCATTCCAAATAGTGATACATCCATGGGTTATCGCTATCAATACTTTTTGGAACGACAATATGTGTTTGCTTTACCCAAAGGTTTTACGCCAGAAACCATGGTCGTCTCTACTGAAGTATTTCAATGGAAGCGCAAATTAAACAGTTTTACACAAACTTTCGTGTGGGAAGATTTAATTGCACCGAATACTTGATGAATTTACTCAAGTATTAGATAATTACTGCATTATTATTTAAGGATCACCCTTTACTATGACAGTTGAAATGGCTCTCCCTATCGAGTTTTCAGAATCGGCAGCAACTAAAGTGAAATCGTTGATTGAAGAAGAAAATAACCCTGAACTAAAGTTGCGTGTATACGTAACTGGCGGCGGTTGCTCTGGCTTTCAATATGGCTTTACATTTGATGAGAAAGTGAATGAAGGCGATATGACGATTGAGAAAAATGAGGTCACACTTGTGGTCGACCCGATGAGTCTACAATATTTAGTCGGCGGAGTTGTCGATTATATCGAAGGGCTTGAAGGCTCGCGCTTTTTAGTCAACAACCCAAATGCCACCACGACTTGTGGCTGTGGTTCAAGTTTCTCTATATAAATTCAGTGAGTGGAATAATGTGTTCCACAGCATCAAGATTCAACGGGCCATAAATATGTGGAAATGGTTCGGTTGATAGCATAGAAAGACTTGGGCCCTCGTATTTCACGGGGGCTAATAATTTCTGCTCATTAATGATCATTATACTCATCGGCTGACTTCGGTCGTAGTGTTTGTCAATCACCTCTTGAACTTGTCGTCCATTACATGCATGAATAAACCCTTCAGTGGCTAAACTTTCGGTGGTATAAGTACTTTGAGCTAATACTGACTCAATTACATCATCATACATAATTAAACAAATATCAGCATTGCTCCATATTGGTGTCATATTATTTATGACCCCATGGATGCATATTGCTCACAACCGGTTGAGTCAAATCAAACGCCACCCGAAATTCAAAACCTGCTCGCGTTAATCTGTAGGTAAACGTATCTGGGTACACAAAGATTTCCCAAATGTTAGTGAGGCTTTGTGGGTAGCCTAGTTCTGTGAAGAGTGCTTGGGTATAGACATCAACCGGAAAAGCTTGATTATGTGCCGAACCTAAAGTTTGAGTATGTCCACCGTACATAGTTAAATCATCATGTGATCCATCTTGATGACGATGATCATGTTTGAGAAGTAATCCACCGCCTGTTTTAGTGATCACCCATGTCCGAGATGCATCATTGCCCACATAAAAAGGAATTTTAATTTGGTTTTCTGAACATTCGCGGACATGCATCAGCAAGGCCGCATCAGCAAAGCGTTCACTACCGGACGTATCCACGACTAATTTACCTTGAAATGCTTTCCCACATAGTGCTTGGAGTTGATTAAAAAATGCCAGTTGCTCCGTCGCCGTAATAGCGCTAATAGATTTCGCCGGTGGCGTATGGGCTTTTTGTGCCGTAGCTATCGATGGTGGCGGTACCATAGCACAACCACTGAACGAGACGAATAATGTGAGTAGTGCTGTTAGTGAAAAGCGAGACTGAATAGAAAACATAAGTATTCCTTTTGGTGGAGTATTTTTTATTAGTAACCTTGATGCCAATCCATGACATACAAGGGGGATAGACCTTGAGTATAACGTGTCATATTTTCCATAAATACATGCATGACATCACTAGGCTTTGAAATTGCAGCGGTATGCTGCGTGATCACAATATCATCTCTGTGCCAAAAGACATGCTGTGCTGGCAATGGCTCAGTGGTAAAAACATCCAATACCGCTTGCGTGAATACACCATTATCCAGCGCCATCAATAAGACCTCATCAGTCACCACACTGCCGCGTCCAGCATTGATAAATTGTCGAGATTTTGGCAAATCTGATGTATCAGAGGTGGTTGCAGTAACAGTTTGCTGTGATGCTATCAACGCTTCAATGGTGGTTCTGTCAATGAATGCCTGCGTTGCTGGGGTATCGGGTAATAAGTTAATAACCACATCACATGCACCGATAAAATCGACGAGTTGATTAGGAGTAAACATAGGCATTTGTGGATGAGATAGAGGTGGCTTTGCACTGCGAGATAAACCAATGATGTTGACATTCAGCGCTGCAAACATACTTAACATTCCGGTTGCAATGTTGCCTATTCCCAAGATCCCTATGGTTAATTCGCTGATACTACGGATCCTTGGCGGTGCCCACTGCTGTTTGGATTGTAGTTCAATAAATGTTTGGTGCTGACGTACATATGACAAGATATAACTCAGGACATACTCACTCATGAGTTGAGAAAAAATGCCTTTGACGCCCGTCAGGATATAATCTTGTTTGGAGTGATTTAATAAAGGAGCATTACCGGCCCAAGTAGACTGACACCATTTTAAATTAGGTAAATGTGCCACTACTTGAACGGCCAAATCAGGCTCAGATAATAAAATAGTCGCTTGATCTTTGAATGTTGATTCTAATACTTCTGCTACCTTATCAGTCGCCAATACTAATGAGGTATTAGAAAGGTCAGAGGCTTCCCACAGAGCTTGGTATTGGTTGACATCTCGGGAGAGAATAATCAGTGCAGGGCTGGGATTATGCAAAGGTTTTACTCCCTAAGATAGTCGGTTGCGTTGCCCCTGTTACGGAAGGCGCGTTGCTTGTGAGGCCAGTTTCAAAACAAAAGGCGAGCCATGCAAAAGCCATGGCTTCTAATGCGTCACTATTAATACCCACCGTTTCTAGGGGCATGACTTTAACATTATCTGGGGCAGACACCTGCAGTGCATGCATTAGCACATCATTGTGGACACCTCCGCCGCAGATGAGCCATTCTTTTGAAGCTGAAGCGTTTGGATTCGTTTGGGCAGAAGTAACTTGCTGGATCCCTGCGGTAATTGAATGAGCGGTCAACGCAATCAGTGTGGCTTGAACATCTGTAGGCGGGTATTGCTGGACATGAAATTGCGCCAACCACGCAGGGTTAAAATATTCTCGGCCAGTGCTTTTAGGGTAAGGCAATGAAAAATAGGGGTCATTTAACATGTTTGATAATAAATCAGGTAGAACACGGCCTGTATTTGCCCATTGCCCATTTGCATCATATGGTTTTCCTGTATGGGTTAAACACCAAGTATCTAATAGTGTATTACCAGGCCCAGTATCAAAGCCTATTAAATCACTATCAAGTAAGTCATTGCTTGCGAATGAAGCTGGCAAGACAGTGACATTCGCTATCCCTCCAATATTGATAATAATACGTTGGGCAACGTCATTAGGGTAGGGCATTAATAATGCTGCATGAAAAGGTGGAACTAACGGTGCACCTTGACCGCCGAGTGCGAGATCTTTTGCGCGGAAATTATCAATGACATTTATCCCTGTGCTTACGGCAAGTAAAGCAGGGTTGTGAAGCTGAATTGAAAATGGTGTGGTAGCATCTGGAGCATGCCAAACTGTTTGTCCATGACAACCAATAGCTGTGATAGCTTTAGGGGATAATGACTGTTGCTTCAGAAAGTCATTGACCGCATTTGAATATGCAAGAGTTAAGCGTTGAGTGCTGTCACCGATAAAGCTAAACGAGTGTGCGCCGTCCGAGAGAAGCAAGGTTAATTCGTTACGAAGATCATCTTCAATAGCATATGTTTGGGACGCAACTAGCTGAATATCGCTTTGAGAATTAAACTTCACCAATGCCACATCAATACCGTCTAAACTGGTACCCGACATGATCCCAATAAATAGCACTAGTCGATACTCGCCAGCATAATGCGTTTGTTATTTGCTAGCATAGTCAGACGTGGTTGACTTAACTGTGTGAATGCGGCTTTCTCTGATTTTGCAATCGGCTCCGCTTTGGGTAGCGTCACTGTCCGTGGATTACGATGCACACCATCCACTAAAAATTCATAATGCAAATGGGGTCCTGAAGACATACCTGTCGAGCCTAATAATCCAATGACTTGCCCTTGTTTGACAATCTCACCTTTTTTCACTTTGCGCTTGGAAAAATGCAGGTATTTAGTTACATAACGATCGCCATGCTGGATAAAGACATGGTGGCCATTAAAACGATCGTAAGTTGATTTAATTACGCGACCTTTACCTGACGCCACTACTGGTGTGCCAGTGGGGGCTGCATAATCTGTTCCTCGGTGAGCTTTCCAGCGTTTTGTCACTGGGTGAAAGCGTTTTTTAGTAAAATTAGAACTGATGTAACGAAAGTTAACGGGAGCGCGTAAAAAGCTTTTCTTCATACTGCGACCGTTAGGCGCGTAGTAACTACCATCGGTATGACGAATGGCTTGGAAAACTTCGCCTTGGTTCACAAATTCCGCTGCTAAAATATCACCATATCCGATAAAGTCGCCATTCACAAAGCGTTCTTCATACATCACATTAAAGGTATCGCCTGCACGGATTTCCATTGCAAAATCGATATCCCAACCAAAAATATCAGCAAGTTCCATAATCTTATTGTCACTCATACCTGCTTTAATGGCAGCATTCCAGAACGACGAGGTAATTTCACCCTGAGCGAAACGGAATTTAGTATAAACTTCGGCTATATCAATTTGGGATATATATTCATCATCAGTTTTTCGTGTGATAGTTAACGTTTCTGTATCAGAAAATTCATATATGAGAGTATTGAGTTTACCGCGACGGTCAAAAGTGAAATTGAGAAATTCTCCAGGCATCATTTTAAGCAGTTTTTTAGCGTGTTTACCAGCGCGAGAAACATGGTAGGTATCAGTGGGAGTTAACCCTACTTGTTTAAATATTTTGGCAAGATTATCGCCGGGTTTAACTCGGTAAGTTTGACTTTCTATCGATTCAATCCCAGAGTCAATAACACTACTGTTACTAGCACTGAGTTGTTCTAAATTAAGTGCGACAGGGTACTTCACTCCAGGCTCAAGTACCGTGGAAGTAGCATGGCGAGATGCATCTGCACTGAAGAGCATACTGGCGGTTAAAATAAAGACAACCACAGACAAAGCGACCAAAGAAATTTTATGTGGCCGAGGCAGTGTTTTTATCGTTTGAGCAACCACGGTAAACCTCTTATTTTGGAAAGTTTAAGTAGAATATCGCTATTACCGGTTAAATTCTAGTGTAACTTAGACAAACTGACTGATTTTTAAAGGTATAAGGAATTTTATTTAGACTTAAAATAGCATACGTAAAGTCTTTTCATCTGACCGTCGTACAAGTAAAATGTTCATATAAATTCAATAGACCGTGGAAAAAGTATGTCTGATTGGCAAAACGCCTTTAATGAAATAAAACGTGGCGCAGATGAAATTTTAATTGAAGATGAGTTAATTGCTCGTCTAAAAGAAGGTAAGCCTTTGAAAATTAAGGCTGGTTTTGATCCTACTGCCCCTGATCTGCATTTAGGACATACGGTGTTAATTAATAAATTACGGACTTTCCAACAGCTAGGACATGAAGTTATTTTCTTAATTGGCGATTTCACTGGTTTAATTGGTGACCCAACCGGTAAAAACGTAACGCGAAAGCCACTGTCCAAAGAAGATGTGTTAGCGAATGCAGAGACCTACAAAGAACAGGTATTCAAAATTCTTGATCCCGCTAAAACTACAGTGCGCTTTAATTCTGAGTGGATGGATGCGTTAGGTGCGGCGGGGATGATTAAATTAGCAGCGAGTCAAACAGTGGCTCGGATGTTAGAGCGCGATGACTTTAAAAAACGCTATGGTAATAATCAACCGATTGCCATCCATGAGTTTTTATATCCATTGGTGCAAGGTTGGGACAGCGTAGCGTTAGAATCAGATGTTGAGTTGGGTGGTACCGATCAGCGTTTTAACTTATTGATGGGACGCGAACTCCAAAAATCTCAAGGTCAACGTCAGCAAACAGTGCTAATGATGCCATTGTTAGAAGGCCTTGATGGTGTTCAAAAGATGTCAAAATCGTTGAATAATTATATTGGGATAACAGATGCACCAAATGATATGTTTGGTAAAATCATGTCTATCTCGGATGACTTGATGTGGCGCTATTTTGATTTATTGAGCTTCCGTCCTATTGCTGAAATTGATGCATTAAAGGCGGCGGTAGAAGGTGGTGCTAATCCACGTGATACTAAAATTGAGTTAGCCAAAGAAATCATTGCACGTTTTCATGATGATGCTGCGGCAGAAGGTGCGCATCAAGATTTCATTCAACGTTTTCAAAAGAATGCGATTCCTGATGACATGCCAGAAGTTACTGTGCATTTAGAAGGTGAAGCGATGGGGATCGCAAATTTATTAAAAGCTGCTAATTTAGTCAACTCGACTTCCGATGCGATGCGCATGATCAAACAAGGCGCTGTGAAAATCAATGGTGATAAAGTAGAAGATACAAAACTGCAATTAAGCGAAAAAGGTGAAGCGGTTTATCAAGTCGGTAAACGGAAATTTGCGCGTATTACGTTGGCTTAGTATTCTTCAATAAATAATACAGTCATAATAAAAACGTCAAGGTGAAGTGTGACACTTCGATTATCTTGACGTTTTTTTTGAGGGAGCCTTTTTTACTCAGTCTGTGTTTGGTTCACGTAGGCTTGATACTCTGCTAACTTAGTTTCCGCTTGCTTGCCAAATAGTATTTCACACGCTTCAATCAGACCAGGACTTGATAAAATATCATCACTGTTAAGTACCATGGCTATTTTTGAACGACGGCGTAAGAAATCATCTAGTTTTGTGATCATTTCTCGTCTAGCGGCATAGTGCAGTTCTGCGCGCAGATATTCAGCGTTATGCATCAGTTGTTCTGCTTGTTTTGGGTCGCGCTGTATCTCATCAATAATTTGCAATGCATTGATGTCATAACGACGCCATAATCTTTCTGACAATGGCTCAGAAGAATAACTTGGCGTTAAATCATCTAACTTAATTAATGCGGCACGCTCTAAAAATGTGTGTTTGTGCGCTTCACTAGATTCGCCGTACCATTTTGCCTTGGGATAAGGCAGTGGCATACCGAAGTCCGCTATCGTATCGGCTATCTCGTTACCGACGTTAATGCAATCGGTAAGTTTACCGCCGAAAATACTCACAAGGCGTTTTTCCGGATTAACATCTACTGCATGTTTACGCGATAATTGTACCCAATCAGACTCTCCTGAATTACCTTTAACCGCTAATGGACGCACGCCACAACGTTCAGAAATGATATCGTCCATTGTAAGGGGCTTTTCAAGGTTGAGTAGTGTATTGACGTTGTCCAAAATGAATTGGCGATCAGCGTCTGTGACCTGAGGATTTGGCGTATCGACTTTATCATCTGTCGTACCAATACAGGTTTTTTGCCCCATCGGTATTACAAAGAATAAACGACCATCGGAGGCAAAAAAGGCGAGTACTTTATCTACTTTGGTAAGTTTATTAACAATTAAATGTACACCCTTGGAGAACACATGATGGTGTTCAGTAGTATTGTCTAATGTATCATTGAATTTATCAGCAAAAGGACCACAAGCATTGATTACGCTTTTCGCTTTTATCTGTATAGGCGTTTGGGTGAGTTCGTCTTTCGCGTTGATATGCCAGATATTATCAGTAAATTCAGCATCTTGGGCGGATACATAATTGGTGACAATCGCCCCATTATCCATGGCCCCACGAATAAAGTTAAACACAAAGCGGGCATCATTATCGTGTAAAAAGGCATCCGAATATTCAAAGCCACCTTGGGCATTACTGGTATCAATCACCGGTTCTCGCGCAGCAATCGATTTAGCTGACAATAACTCAGGGAAGCGCGTGAAGAAACGTCCCATGATCCAATACAATAAGGTACCCATGTAAACAAATAGCGCAGGGAAACGAAACCCTTTTTGTAACGTCGTTAAGAATCGAATTTCTTGGACAGTCGATGGGTAGCTTTCCATTAAATGGTTGCGGCTTTTACATAGTTTATTGACCAGTAAATACTCATGGGATTCTAAGTATTTGATCCCTCCCCATGCTAGATTCGAAGAGTGCGAACTGGTTTCGCCTGCAAAGTCACCTTTATCAATTACCGCAACACTCAAGCCTTTTTTAGATAAGGCAGCCGCACTGACTGCACCATTAATACCGGCACCCACGATGAGCACATCATAGGTGTGTTGATGGAGTTGGTTTAAATTCGTTTCGCGTAAATTCATCTGATTTAATACACCGAGCTTAGATAAAAGTTTAAGATTGCTTTATTTTTCATATTTATCATACAATATATATTAATTTGATGGTTTTTGCATCATATTACACAAAAAAACGGAGTCTTGTGTTAAGGGTTTGTAATAAATGTAGTATTCTTTATTGATATGAGAACACGTCCTCATATTTATGAATACTTGGATTTCGCCGACTTTAGCACCAATAATAATAGAATAGAGGATGACATGACCACCGGGATTTTATCAATTGATCAAGGCACTACTTCGACGCGTGCTATTGTGTTTAATAAGCAAGGACAGCCCTTGTTCAGTGCACAGCAAGAATTCACTCAAATCTATCCTAATAATGGTTGGGTCGAACATGATCCTGAAGAAATTTGGTCAAGCACATTATCTGTATGTCATGAAGTATTAGACAAAGCGCAAAGCGCGGGCGTGAAAGTCATAGGTATTGGGATCACCAATCAACGAGAAACCACTTTGGTGTGGGATAAAGTCACAGGCAAACCGTTGTATAATGCTATTGTGTGGCAAGATCGTCGGACAGCTTCAATTTGTGCGCAAATGAACGAGAAGAGTGAAGAGATCACTGCCAAAACCGGCTTATTACTAGACCCGTATTTTTCAGCAACTAAAATTGCTTGGATTTTAGATAATGTCGAAGGCGCGCGAGCTAAAGCTGAAAAAGGTGAAGTGGCATTTGGCACTATTGATACCTTTTTAATTTGGCGATTGACGAAGGGGCAATCCCACGTCACGGATACCACTAACGCCTCTCGTACGAATGTATTTAATATTTATGATATGCAGTGGGATGATGAGCTATGTACATGGTTTAATGTGCCTCGCTCCGTTTTGCCTGTGGTGTTAGATTGCGCTGCTGACTTTGGTGTCACCGCAGCGGGAGTGCTGCCGTTAGAACTGCCCATAGCAGGTGTGGCGGGTGATCAACAAGCTGCTCTCGTCGGACAATGTGGCTTTGATAAAGGAGCCTTGAAGAGTACTTATGGTACCGGGTGTTTCGCATTACTTAATACTGGTACTAAGCCGTTGGCATCGCGCTCACGTTTATTAACAACGGTGGGTTTTACGCTCAACGGACAGACCCATTATGCCCTTGAGGGATCAATTTTCACCGCTGGTGCAAACGTGCAATGGCTACGTGATGGTATACAAGTGATTGATACTGCTAGAGCTTCACAACCTTTAGCTGAGTCCTTAGATTATGACCATGGTGTAGTGTTGGTTCCAGCGTTCGCAGGATTAGGGGCACCCCATTGGAAGCCCAATGCGCGAGCGGCAATTTATGGCATGACAAGAGATACGTCCAATGCCCACTTTGCCAGAGCTGCTCTTGAAGCGGTATGTTATCAAACTCATGATTTATTAGCCGCTATGCAACAAGATGGGGTAGCGGTTTCTTCTGTTTTGGTCGATGGTGGCATGGTGGCAAATAATTGGTTGTGTCAGTTTTTAGCGGACATGGTTCAAGTCGATATTCAGCGCCCCACGAATATGGAGTCTACGGCATTAGGTGCTGCGTTTTTAGCTGGTTTGCAATTGGGTATATATGCTGATGTTGAAGAAGTGGCCCAGCTCAAAGCGATAGAATCGGTTTTCACGCCAACAATAGATACTGATATTCGTAGCGCATGTTTACAACGTTGGCAAGCCGCGCTAAAAAGCACTCTCATGTTTCATGAATGCTAGTTAAGAACCGTGTTGGTTTTTACGTTCAGTGAGGACTTGGTTTAAGTGAACATTAAGTGCTTCCATTGAAATGTGAATTTCACGTACTGACAGCACCAAAGCGAGTAACAGTAAAACTAAGCTAAGGCCGAATACCCATTGAGCAATGATGGCATAATCCATGTAAATAAAGAGCATGGTCAATACACAAAAAAAGAAACTTAACACGCCGGCTTCTTGCATCCAACGGATCAAACGGATCCGTTTGCGGAAGTTTTGGATTTGTAACATTACCGCTTCATGCTCGTGATTTTCGGAAAATTGACGAGTTAAACTTGATAGCGCTAAAAAACGCTGAGTAAACGCTAGCAATAATAGACTAATTGCAGGAAACAACATCGCAGGTGTTGTGATACTTAATTCCATGAATATTTACCGTCAATGTGCTTACCGAATGATAAGCTAAATGAAATGATAAAATAATATAGCATTTAACCTGGAAAAAGTCATGGTACAGTCGCAGCACATAAACGTGCTATTTCAGGCAATATACGCGGAGTGTAACGATGTATTAGATCTGGGTTCAGTTGAATAAGTGGTGCATTTAAAACAGATTGATGGGGTGTCCAAAATGCTTGAACCGTATCAATAGGTTCTTTTGATACATTAATAATATAGTCAGGTTGAGCGCGTAAGACTCTTGCTAATGCCACTTGTGGATATTCAATTGGGACATCAGCAAAAATATGCGTTAATTGGCATATCTTTAAAACTTCGTTGCCCCACGCTCCAGATCCAATAGACATCAATGGCATTGCCCAAGAATAATAAAATACACTTTGAGGTTTACGAGAGTGGTAGGTGCTTTTTAATTGCTTAAGATGTCTATCAAACTGTCTACTGACAACCGATGCTATCGAAGCGTCTAAAAAGTTACCTAATTCGGTGATGTTCCGACTAATATCATTAAGTGTGGTAGTACGTTGTGATAACACGTTAAAGCCAAGCGACAGAAGTTTTGCAATATCTTGAGGTTTATTGCCACCTTCCCACGCTAAAATATGCGTGGGGCGAGCTTTAATAATGGCGCTAAAATCTAGGCCAGTATAGCTCGCCACGGATGGAAGTTGACTTGCTGCAACAGGATAATCTGAGTAATCACTGACTGCGACTAAGTGGCTATCTTCGTTGAGTAAAAACACCAACTCAGTTAAATGTGGCGCTAGGGTAATGATGCGTTTCTCATCATCACTAATCTGCATGGTACTTTGTGCGAATGTATTACATGACACACTCATACACCATAATATAAATATTACTTTTAAGATAAGGGTGCAATGCTTCATATACAGACTACATTAAACATCTTTGATTACTATTTGTGACGAGAAATATAAACATCATTGATTAAAGCGATGTCACTAATTTCATGACTAGACTGGCCGAATTTTTCGCGGCTTTATCTAAATATTCTTCAAAGGTATGCGTCGACTCCTCATTCGCTAAATCGGAGACACAACGGATCACGAGACAGCGAGTATTGAGCATATGACATGCCTGAGCGATAGCGGCTCCTTCCATTTCAACTGCGGTGATATCTGGGAATAGCTCACTGATACGTTGAGTATCTGCTGCTTCACAAATAAACTTATCGCTGGTACCTACTAGTCCTGAAAAAGCGTTAATATCGGTGAGGTGTGAGGCGCATTGTATAGCACTTTTGACTAAATCTGAGTCACAGGTAAAACGCGCTGGCATGCCCGCAGGCTGACCATGAACATAGCCAAAATTCGTTAAATCCACATCAAACTGTACTAATTCATCTGCCACGACAATATCACCCACGTTTAGACGCTTATCATAACCACCAGAAGATCCGGTATTGATGACGATATCAGGTCGATAAGCATTAACTAAGACGCCCACTGCGAGTGCTGAGGCGACTTTACCAATACCACAACGTGCAATAATCAGCTGTTGTCCAGCATACTCACCACGGTGACAAGTAAGGTGTTGAACGGTTTCTTCTAGAGGAGAGTTGAGTGATTGAGTGAGTAATGCGATTTCTTCGTCCATCGCGCCCAAAATTAAAATAGTCTGTGCTTGGCTCATTTTGGCAGGTGCCCTTTAAAATAATAAGTGGAGAATATTAGCATAAAAAAAGCGCCGACGAGCGACGCTTTTTATCAATAACATGCGGTAAATTAAACGCTTATACGCCGATGTAATCCATGATACCGTCTGCCGCTTTACGACCTTCTGCAATAGCGGTGACCACTAAATCAGAACCTCGGACCATATCACCGCCCGAGAAGATTTTAGGGTTAGAAGTTTGATATGGGAATTGACCATGCTCAGGCGCACGGACACGTCCTTTTTCATCTAAGATAATACCAACATCACCGAACCAAGGCGCTGGAGACGGTGAGAATCCAAATGCAATGATAACGGCATCGGCTTCTAAAATATGCTCAGAACCTTCGACTTTGACCGCACTACGACGACCTGCTGCATCGGGAGCACCCATTTCAGTTCGAACCATACGTACACCGATAGTGTTACCATTTTCATCAACGGCAATATCTAATGGCATGAGATTAAACTGGAACTCTACGCCTTCTTCTTTAGCGTTAACAACTTCACGACGCGAGCCAGGCATGCTTTCTTCATCACGACGATATGCACATGTGACACTTGCCGCATTTTGGCGAATAGAGGTTCTCACGCAATCCATTGTGGTATCCCCCCCACCGAGTACGACGACTTTTTTGCCTTGCATATCAATAAAGTCTTCAGGTGATTTTTCTAAGCCCATTACACGATTTGTGTTAGCGACTAGGAAGGGAAGTGCTTCATAAACGCCTGGTGCGCTTTCATTCTTAAAGCCACCTTGCATAGAAGTATAGGTACCCATACCCAGGAATACTGCATCATATTCACTCAGTAAATCGTCAAACATGACATCTTTGCCGATTTCAGTATTCAAACGAAACTCAATGCCCATGTCAGTAAAAATTTCACGGCGACGAGAGATAACGTTCTTTTCTAATTTAAATGAAGGGATCCCAAAGGTTAATAGCCCACCGATTTCTTCATATTTATCAAATACAACCGGCGTCACACCATTACGTACCAATACATCAGCACACGCTAGGCCGGCAGGACCAGCACCTACAATTGCGACTTTCTTGTCAGTCTTAATAACGCCTGACATATCCGGACGCCAACCCATTTTAAAGGCGGTATCAGTGATATATGTCTCGATGCTACCAATAGTCACAGCCCCAAAGTCATCATTTAAGGTACATGCACCTTCACATAAACGGTCTTGTGGACAAACTCGACCACAGACTTCAGGCAGTGAGTTAGTCTGGTGAGACAACTCAGCAGCTTCAATAATACGACCTTCATTCGCGAGTGATAACCACTGTGGAATGAAGTTGTGAACTGGGCATTTCCACTCACAATATGGGTTACCACAATCTAAACAGCGGTCGGCTTGACCTTCTGTTTGAGACTGTGACAAAGGTTGGTAAATTTCCCCAAACTCTTCTTTACGAACGATAATGGGTTTTTTAGGTGGATCAATACGCGCTACATCCACAAACTGGTAAACATTCTTAGCCATTCTTCACTCCTACTTATTGTGCTTGAACACGAAGTTCAGCACTGGAGCGGCTAATGTGCCCCAATAAATTCTTCACATCGCTAGTTTTTGGTTTAATTAAACGGAACGAGCTAAGCATATCACTGAAATTAGAGAGAATATTTAAGGAATGCTCAGACCCTGTTTTCTCGTAATGTTCGTTTATTAAGCCACGTAAGTGCTCAGATAAAATACCTTTATCTTCAATACTTAATACATCAACAAGTTCAGCATTAATACGGTGCTCTAGGTCATTATGTTCATCTAAGATGTAAGCAAAACCACCCGTCATACCGGCACCAAAGTTAACTCCTACACTGCCTAAAATCGCAACAATACCACCGGTCATGTACTCACAACCATTATCACCACAGCCTTCTATAACAGCAATAGCACCTGAGTTACGTACGGCAAAACGTTCACCAGCACGACCTGCTGCTAATAATTTACCGCCAGTTGCGCCATACAGACAGGTATTACCCATAATCGCTGATTCATGCGGGTTAAACGTGACTTTATGTTCAGGGTAGATGACAAGCTCACCGCCAGTCATCCCTTTACCAACATAATCGTTGGCATCACCTTCCAAGGTCATGTGTAAACCACCTGCGTTCCAAACACCAAAGCTTTGACCTACTGTACCTTTTAAAGCAACAGAGATAGGGAAGTCTTCGCCGCCATGGTTGCCATGTACTTCTGCAATCATACCTGAGACAGTTGCACCGACAGAGCGGTCTGTGTTTTTCACTTTATAGCTTAGTTTTATCTCTTTTGAAGCAGCAATCGCTTGTGCCGCATCCGCTGCCATTTGTTTGTTCAAGTCACCATTATCGATTGGGTTATTCGCTGTTTCTGAACAGAACAATTTAGTATGCTCTGCCGCCTCGGGCTTATGTAATAACGGTGATAAATCTAAACGTGCTTGTTTCGCCGTTTGACCATCGAGCATATTTAATAACTCAGTGCGACCGACTAAATCTTCAAATTTACGTACACCCATTAAGGCCATTAATTCACGGATTTCTTGAGCGATGAATTTAAAGTAGTTCTCCACCATGTCAGGTAAACCGATGAAGTAGTTTTCACGTAGTTTTTCGTCCTGAGTCGCAACACCTGTTGCACAGTTATTTAGGTGACATATTCTCAAGAATTTACAACCTAGTGCGACCATTGGGCCTGTACCAAAACCAAAACTTTCAGCCCCTAAAATACCGGCTTTAACCACGTCTAAACCCGTTTTCAAACCACCATCGGTCTGCACACGGACTTTATGACGTAAGCCATTTTCGATGAGCGCTTGTTGTGCTTCAGCTAAACCCAGTTCAAACGGGCTACCTGCATATTTGACTGAGGTTAATGGACTCGCTGCGGTACCACCGTCATAACCAGAGATGGTAATTAAATCAGCATAGGCTTTTGCTACACCACAAGCAATCGTACCCACGCCTGGTTCAGAAACGAGTTTCACTGAAATCAATGCTTTCGGATTGACTTGTTTTAAATCGAAAATAAGCTGAGCTAAATCTTCAATTGAATAAATATCATGATGCGGTGGTGGAGAAATCAAGGTGACACCTGGTACTGAGAAACGTAATTCTGCAATGTACTGGTTAACTTTATCACCTGGTAACTGACCACCTTCACCTGGTTTTGCACCTTGTGCAACTTTAATCTGAATGACAGTAGCATTCATCAGATAATGTGGCGTGACACCAAAACGACCTGAAGCCACTTGTTTGATTTTCGAATTTTTATTCGTACCAAAGCGAGCTGGATCTTCACCGCCTTCACCTGAGTTAGACTGACCGCCTAGACGATTCATCGCAATCGCTAACGCTTCATGTGCTTCTGGAGATAATGCCCCAATTGACATGGCTGCTGTATCAAAACGCCAGTAAAAATTTTCTGCTGGTTCGACTTCGCTAATATCGATACTTTCAGCGGCGTATTTCAACCCTAACAAATCACGTAAATGTGAAGGAGCGCGGTCGTTAACTAATGAAGAGAATGATTTATAGTCTTCATAACTACCACTCGTAACCGCTTTTTGTAAGTTACGCACTACATCAGGGTTATACGCATGGTATTCACCGTCATGGACGTATTTTAATAAGCCACCATGACTGATTGGCTTACGTTTAAGCCAAGCGATGCGTTGGTTGTTCAGTACATCTTGCTGGAATTCCTCAAAGCCAGCACCTTGAAGACGACTAGTGACGCCAGCAAAACAAAGCTCCATGACTTCTTGGTTGATGCCAATACCTTCGAATAATTTCGATGAACGATAAGAAGCGACCGTACTGATGCCCATTTTTGACATGATTTTAAATAGACCTTTGTTGATCCCTTTACGGTAATTCAACATGGCTTGCATAGCATCGATATCGAGTTCTTTGTTTGCGACAAGTTGCTCAATTGTTTCATAAGCAAGGAACGGATAAATCGCGGTAGCACCTAAACCAATCAATACTGCGAAATGATGTGGGTCACGTGCAGAGGCTGTCTCAACCACAATGTTTGCATCACAACGTAATTGTTCTTCAACAAGGCGTTTTTGTACCGCTCCTACTGCCATCGCAGCAGGTATTGGGATTAGAGCTGGATCAATATTACGGTCGGATAAAATGACAAATGCGGCACGTTTTTCGCGAACTAACGCAACTACTTCGTCACAAACTCGCTCAATCGCTGCTTTTAAGCCTTCTTCAGCATTGTAGTTTAATGCCACTTTCTCAGAGTAATAATGCTCTTGATCAAGTTCACGTAGCTGTTTTAAATCGGTATACATGAGAATCGGTGACTTAAAGACCACACGGTCAGCATAACCACCGGTCTCATTAAAGACGTTTTGTTCACGACCAATACATGTTGCCAATGACATGACGTGATTTTCACGCAATGGATCGATTGGTGGGTTAGTGACTTGCGCAAATTGTTGACGGAAGTAATCATACATGGTGCGAACACGTGATGACATGACGGCCATTGGCGTATCATCACCCATAGAGCCAACTGCTTCTTGACCGTCTTTTGCTAATACTTTAACAACCTGCTGAATTTCTTCATAAGAGTAATTAAATAATTTATGGAAAACTGCGAGCTCATCATCAGTGATAGCGCGTTTACCAATTAACTCAGCATTACACTCTTCAATCGGTTTAAGGTGACGGATATGCTCACTTAACCATTCTTGATAAGGGTGTTGTGTTTTTAAAACATCATCGATTTCAGTTGAACGCCATATCTTACCTTCTTTGGTATCCACAGCTAACATTTCACCTGGACCAACACGACCTTTTTCGACTACGTCACTTTGCTCGTAATCCCAGATACCAATTTCTGATGCTAATGTAATCAATCCATCTTTAGTAATGACATAACGAGCTGGACGAAGGCCGTTTCTATCTAAGTTACAGGCAACGTGACGACCATTGGTTAATACGATACCTGCAGGACCATCCCATGGTTCCATATGCATGGAATTAAACTCATAAAATGCACGTAATTCATCATCCATCGTTGCATTGTTTTGATATGCGGGTGGCACCAATAAACGCATAGCACGGAATAAATCCATACCACCGGCTAAGAATAGCTCGAGCATGTTATCCAATGAAGAAGAATCAGAACCATGTGTATTTACAAACGGCGCAGCATCCTTGAGGTCAGGAATCAATGGTGTGGCAAATTTACCCATACGCGCCATAGCCCAGTCACGGTTACCTTTGATGGTATTAATTTCACCATTATGTGCTAAATAGCGGAACGGTTGGGCAAGAGGCCAACGAGGTAATGTGTTAGTAGAAAAACGTTGGTGGAATACACAAATACTGGATTCAAGACGTTCATCAGCTAGATCTGCATAGAATGCTTGCAAATCTTTTGGCATGATCAAACCTTTATAAATGGTCACAAGTCCAGATAAGCAGGCAACATAAAAATCAGGATCTTCCATCAAACGTTTTTCAGCGCGGCGACGTACCATGTATAGACGACGTTCAATATCAGCTTGAGACCAACCGTTTGGTGGATTGACAAATACTTGTTCTATTTGCGGGACACCGGTTAGCGCCAGCTCACCGAGTACATTTTTATTGACTGGTACTTCACGCCAGCCAACGACATTTAACGTTTCTTTTTCAAGTTCTTCACTCAGGACAGATCTTGATTGCTGAGCCAACACTGGGTCTTGTGATAAAAATACCATACCCACGGCATAATTAGCTTTTAAGCGCCAGCCAGCTTCAGCCGCAATTTCCTGAAAAAATGAATCAGGTTTAGCAATCAAAAGACCACAACCATCCCCAGTTTTTCCATCTGCGGCAATACCACCACGGTGTTGCATACGATCAAGCCCTTCAATGGCCGTCGTGACAAGTCGGTGACTCGCTTCGCCTAATGTATGTGCAATCAGTCCAAAACCACAGTTGTCTTTGGAATCTGATGGGTGATATAAACTCATATGAATCTCTCCATTTTTATTGGCACTAAATCAGGCCTTGCATTAGCAATGCAGGCATTAGCTAATAAAAAATTTAAAACGACAAAAACCAACACGACGTTACTAAAACTGTCATCTTGGCGTGTATTTTTCTTTAAGCTTCTTAATAATTTTAGAAGCGTGCATTCTTGCGCTGAGCACTCTTTTAAAGAGACATTTAGCAATGGCTATATTCTATAATAAACCATGAACTTATAATTGCTATGTGGTGTTAACAATTGACATAATTGTCGTGTTCGGCAACCAGCAGATATTAGAATTTTTATGCAATCTATTTAAGCAGTGGCGTTAAAATACTATTTCAGCAGTCTTAGGTCAAACTTTAGTTTGATTATCCTATTGTAAGAATTTTTAGATTAATAGTAAAACTTAATATTTATTAATGGTTTATGGTTTTTATGGAAGGATTATTGAACAGTTAATCAGCAAGTTTTTTAAGATTAGCTAGTAAAAATATCATCAATTAAAAAATAACATTTCCTTAACAATATGGATTTTAATGCCTTTAATTTGAATAATTATTCATATTTTGTGTTTTTGTATGTGTATTAAACGAACTGCACATTTATAATTTTCATGTGCGTGAATAATTAATCGTTGGTATGATGCACTTACTCATTGTTTCAGGAAAATTCCAATTATGCACCCAGAACAAACAACTAATTCATGGGCTTTCCGTTTTTCCAGGTTTGTAGAACACCATGGTACTGTCAAGTTAAGTCTACTTTTCGTACTCATTACCCTTATTTTTACCATAGGTGGTTCTTACGTCATTAGAGTGAGTTTTGGCAGTGTGCCATCTCTAGAAGATTTTCTTAGTGCCGTTATTCTTACGATGTTATCTGCTCCATGGATATTGTATTTTTTCAGTGAATTAGTGAAGCAATTGGAGTTATCCCGAGTTCACTTAAAAGAAGTGATAGAAGAGTTAGAAAGTTTACGTGAAGAAGATGTCTTACTGAATCGTGAATTGCAAAATAATATAAAGCAATTGAATTTTGAAATTGAACAGCGTAAAGATGCACAGCTTGAACGAGAGAAAGTGTTCAAAGAACTTGAAATTGAAATTCGTGACAAATCAGAACAAGAGATTCAAGCGCGTCGTTTATCGACCTTATTACGCTCTATTATTGATGCTTCCCCTGACTTGATTTACTTTCGTAATGAAGAAGGCAAATTTGCCGGTTGTAACCGAGTTGCGGAAGAATTGACTGGCCGCACTCAAGATGAATTACTTGGATTAACCCCTCATGAAGTGTATGACGAGGAATTAGCGAATCAGGTGGCCCGCTCAGATAATGAAGTACTAGAAAAAAATATCAGTGTGACGGAAGAATTGTGGTTACTTTTCCCCGATGGGAAACGACGTTATTTTGAAATGCGCAAAGTCCCATTCTTTGATCATGAGGGTGAACGCTTAGGTTTACTTGCTTTTGGACGTGACATGACTGAACGAATGAAAGCGGAAAAAGCAGTAGAAAAAGCCAGTAAAGATAAAACTAAATTTATCGCCACCATTAGTCACGAACTGCGTACGCCGCTCAATGGCATTGTCGGACTATCCAGGATGTTAAGGGATACTGAGTTAACTGAAGAACAATTCACATGGATAAGTACTATCTATGCTAGTGCGATTACTTTAGGTAATATTTTTAACGATATTATTGACTTGGATAAACTTGAGCGAGATAAGATCGCACTATCATACAAAACGTTATCTTTGGAAACGTTCACAGCTGAACTTAGCAGTGTTATCGAGTTGCTTGCAGCGGATAAAGGCTTGCAATTCGTGTCTAATATCATCAAGCCATTACCTGAATTTGTGCAAGTTGATGGCACACGCTTACGTCAAATTTTATGGAATATGCTATTTAATGCAGTGAAATTCACCCCTAAAGGTCAAGTGAGTTTATCTGTTTCAGCAACAGTACAAGATGATAATAAGACGGCTAATGTTTGTTTTGATATACAAGATACTGGTGTGGGGATCCCGCAAGCTGATATTGATAAAATCTTTGCAATGTATTACCAGGTTGATCATCCTGACCACCAATCAGCTACAGGTACCGGTATCGGTTTAGCTATTTGTAAAGAAATGGTCGATCGAATGAATGGCCATATTGAAGTTCAATCTGAAGTAGGGAAGGGCACACGTTTCTTAATTAATATCCCTTTACAAATTTCTGAAAAGCCGAGAGTGCGTGAAGAATTAATGGTCACTGGCTTAAATATACTATTAGTCGAAGATATTGAATTAAACGTGATGGTCGCTAAAGCTTTACTTGAGAAATTAGGTCAAAATGTCGATGTAGCAATGACGGGTGGAGACGCTATCGAAAAAATTAGGACCACTACCTATGATTTAATTTTATTAGACATTCAGTTACCTGATATGACTGGATTTGATGTGGCTGATACCGTCATTCAAGAAGATTTAGTGATGCAAACACCGATTGTCGCATTAACTGCCAATGTTATTAAAAAGCGAGAAGAGTATCTACAAAATGGAATGGACGATATTATCGCTAAACCGGTTAAAAAGTCCCGAATGATCACAGTGCTTAATGAGCTTTTTGGTGATCAAGAGCTATTACCAACGATTGAAATCGCTAAGAAAGAACCCTCATCAGTGAATCCTTTAACCAAAACAATGGACTTGGACTTTATCGTTACATTAGTCGATACCATCGGACATGAAATGGTCATTGCGAGCTTAGGTGTGTTTAAAGAAAAGATCCCAGAGTATATGGAAACGTTGCATTTAAGCTTAACCGCTAAAGACAAAGATGATGTCTGCTCTCAAGCGCATAAAATTAAAGGGGCGGCAAGTTCCATTGGTTTAAGCAGAATTCAGAAAATCGCTAATCAAATCCAACAAGGCGATCACCCTACCTGGTGGAAAAATGTGCATGAATGGGTAGATGAGTTAGATGCTGCTATTGCTCATGACGTTGATGGATTTGATGATTGGATCAAAACACAAAATTTTGCCGAATAATAAATGGACCATGTCAATGACGACTTTATCAAGCGTCTTTAACAAGCGTCTTTACCTATTTAATAGGTCATAGGTTTTGACGTGCTCAAACACAGCTGGAAACCATGCACTAAAGTGTTCAGGATTATTCGATATCGCGTGAACGATATCATCTAGGTGTAACCACTGTGTTTCTGATACTTCAAATGGATTAGCAACGCACTCGGATACGTCTTGGTAAACAATAAAAAGATGGTCGTATTCATGTTCAACTAATCCGTTATCGAGTTCTGCCCGATAAGTGAATTCAGTAATTTTTTTGATAGGTGAAGTTAATTCAATATTGAGCTCTTCTCGCACGCGACGTTTGCATGCTACTTCAAGTGACTCATTGATGAGTGGATGTGAACAACATGTGTTAGTCCATAATCCTTCCGAATGGTATTTACCTTCGGCACGTCTTTGTAATAATAACTCAATCCCATTTTGTTTACCCTTGGAAGGGCGAACTAACTGTACCGAAAAAGCAATATGTAAATCACCATCTAAGTGTGCTTGAAGTTTATCCTTGGTACTTTTGTAATTGCCATTGATATCACATAATAGAACTTCATTGTAATCTGTGCTTCTATGATCCTTGAATGAGTTTGAGTCACTCATCATCGACCTTGATCATTGACTTTGAGTTCGCCAACGGTCGCTTGGATAGATAGTATTTTATCTTGGCGTCTAACCTGTAACAATAAAACCGTGCCAGGCGGTGTTTCAGCAATCATGTCTAATGCGTTAGAAGCACCTGTTATCATATTATTATCAATCGCAAGTAGTACATCATTCACTTCTAAACCGGCTAAATCTGCGGGACTACCACTGACGATATTCGCTATGATAATACCGTCTTGGCCTTGAAATTCATTCCCAGAAAAACCAAGTTGTCCTCGCGTCACTTTACCGTTAGTAATAATATCGTTCATCACCCGATTTGCTAGCGTGTATGGCACTGCAAAGTTAACGCCATTAACATCTCTAATGCGGCGCTGAGCATCATAGGTTTTGAAATTAGCGTTGGTGATGCCCACCAAATATCCTTCCGAATCAACTAAGGCACCACCTGAATTACCTTGGTTAAGTACTGCATCGGTTTGAATAAAATCGACATAGTTAGCAAGACCATTTCTACCAGTACGTGAAACAATACCTTGAGTAATAGTTTGACCTAGGTTGTAAGGGTTACCAATAGCCATGACTAAATCGCCTACACGTGTATCGGGTTCGCGTAATTGGGGGATGGCATGAAGGTTGTCAGCGTTGACTTTCAACACCGCTAAATCAGTAAATAGATCATATCCTACGATTTGTGCTTCAAATAATCGACTATCTTGCATGGCAACATAAATACTAGAAGCGTTATTAATCACATGATGACAGGTTAATATATAACCGTCTTGGGTCATAATTACACCTGAGCCTAAGTTAGTACGCTCTCTAGAGCTATTAGAGAAAAGTTGATTCGAAGCTTCAATACTCACGCTATAAATATTAACAACAGAAGGCGCAGAGCGTGAAATAGCATCATGATATGATAAACGGTTGGATACAGGTTCACTCTGAAATAGGCGTTTGAAGTCGATTCCACTCCCATGACGTAATTCAGGTACGAGCAATAAAATTAGGGAAGCAACAATCGCTCC
>Ga0209137_1000715_pt1 | contig 34483 bp, 28 predicted proteins | sample SaaInl5LU_22_DNA_FD_184642 | JGI IMG/M metagenome (GOLD analysis project Ga0209137, IMG submission 184642) | Marine microbial communities from expanding oxygen minimum zones in the Saanich Inlet - ESP_105LU_22_DNA (SPAdes) (version 2) | ecosystem: Environmental > Aquatic > Marine > Intertidal...
TACAGCAACTAACAAAAGGGACATTGGAACTAAGGTGAAGTAAAAAGCACCCCCGCCCAGTTGTTCAAAGAAGTAGGCGGTAATGCGCGATCCCAACGTACCGCCCGTGGCTGAAAATAAAACGATAAGTCCCGTCATGGGGCTGTGCAAGTTTTTAGGTAATGCGCTTAAGACGACACTGTTAAGGAGCGGGTAGATGGGCGCAATGAAGAGGCCTACAAGGGGAAAAATGAAGGCGATAAGTGGCAATCCAAAAATTCTAATTCCCCCGTCTCGAACTTCTGCATCTAGCGCTTGGGGCAGTACGAAGGCAACCAGCACCATCGCCCCTACGATGGCTCCAATCAGCACTGTGGACCAATGGAACCGCTCTGACAATCGTCCACCGAGAATCCTGCCAACGCCCAAAGTTAACGCCAGTATGCTCGCCATACGAATGCTATTGTCTTCACTTAGGTTCAAAACTTTTTCGTTGAAAGTGGGAAGCCAAGTCATGATGCCTTGTTCCGCCATTACATAGAGAAAGGCAGAAATGACAAATACGATAACAAGCAGCTTTACGATGAGTCCGAACATGGCCTTAAACTCTTGGGCTAAACTCACTTTTAATTCTGGTTTTGGTAATTCCGGAATACGCGCTAAAAAGAGCGCTGCAAGAACGACAAGGGCAATGAGTAACAGATACACATTTAGCCACGCATTCGGCTCTCCGGGGGTATTGAATGCAGGGAAAAGAAAATAGGCAGAGGCCACTCCAAACATAAAAGTACCCTCGACCGTACTCATCAAAGCATTGTGTTCTTTTTCTCCGGTAGTTACAAGGCCCATGGAGCCATAGACACCGACTTTAATTAAAGCGAAAGTCGATCCCACCAAAGCAAATAAGATCTGGGAGGAAGTAAAGCTGTTGCCAAAGTACATTTGAATTAAACCTAGTGAGACTATGCCCAGGGCAATAAGCATGATGCGCTTGTAACCAATTCGGGGGATAAAACTCGCAAAGACAAAGCTAATTATCGCAATGGGCATGTCTTTGAACAGCTCTAGCGTACTTGCTTTTATTTCGCTGACGCCGTAATTATTGATGCTCTTAAGAATGACGATTCCGACACTATTCAGCAAGATGGCGAACACAAAAAAATTTAGGTGTAGCGCCCATTTAAACGGTTTATTCATTGCCGGTATACGTAACTAAAGTAGCATCAATGTAAGCGCCTAAGGAACGTCCCTGAGAGACGCCTATTTCGATGGCAGGCATGTAGTGAATACCTCCATAGAGTCGTGAGACGGCTGCTTCATCGGACGCAGCGGTAAAGCTCGGATAAGAGCGATCAGGCAGTCCATAAGGGCGTTCGGTAGAATCCTGGAACGCAAAATTTTGACCAAAAACTCCAGAGAGCATGACACCCGCAGCACCTGAAATTACACTGTGGCCGGAGGTATATTCAGGAAAGGGCGGTGTTTGCAACAACGGTTTCCATTGCGCATCAAAGTTCTCGTTAATCAGCGTCTCAGGACGGACCAATTCTGAGCGGTATTTTTCGTCCCAACAGGAAATAAAACCGTCAAAGAGTCCCGTCGAAGCACGAAGGTAGGCATCTGCCGTACGGAAGAAATCTAAACCGGCTTTTCGACATGCAATACCCGTGATTCCTATCCAGTGACCTCCGGGAGTAATCTTTTTAGTGGCAAGCATTACGTGGCCGCGATGAACGCTTACATACGGATTGCAATCCCAGAATTTAGCGATGGCCGTTTGCTCGTCATCTAGATTGTTTACGGTATGGTATACCTGCATGAGATCGCGGTAAAACACAGAAGCAGTATCCATAGAGGGCGTGGGGGGAGGCACTGGCTTAAACATTTGCGCGCTATCCATAATTAGGGTTCGGATGTTTCGCCAATGTGGTTCAATGCCGTCCATATAATCTGGAGGCGTTGGTTTCCAGCGCATTGGATCATCGTTGATTTCGTATTTCGTGAAGGTGCGGCTCTGGTTGTAATGATCGCCTTTTGCCCAGTTCAAAACGTAATCTGCGACGATCTCCCCATAGGCTTGTGAGATTGAGACGGCTTCCTTTCCGTGGTTTTGGACCAATTTCGTCATCACCTCATCCATATGCTGCTGCATGCGGTCTTCAGAGAAAACCAATGCCGTTGCCACTTTTCCTGCGGCTTGTAATGCCGCTATTTCAGGCATGTATTCTGTGGTGTTTGGTGCTGCTGGTACAGCAGGAAAGTCGTGAAATTGTCCGTTCAGCGAGCGGTAATCAGGATGGCTTTGTGCCACGACTTCATAGGCCGCGGTTGCGGTATAGGCGTATACTCGAGCAGCTACTGGGGGCGAAAAAATATCGTGTACGAGGATTTGTGTAATGGCCTCGAATTCGTTTTGTAGATCGCGAGAATGATCCGTGTAGGACTCTTTCGGCGCACATTGTACGAGAAAGAAACTTACAAATAGTACAGTGAGTGATGGGAATAGTCTGTTCATGGCAGCAGTTTAGCAGTCGCAAAAGTATCGAGCAACACCTACTTCAAAAGCGATGTTTGTTGTATCGGCTGATTTTGGCAAAAGGATCCAATTGAACCCAAAATTATCGCAAAGCAGTTGATTGCACTGCGTTTGATCTGCTGTTTTTAAGGAATACTGCCAGCCGTCGGAAGTAGCAGAGAGTTTAACGTAGTTGGTTGCAAGACACGAAATTTCGAGCGGGAAACCCACTAAGGTGTATTGGCTGAAGTCTATTTCGGGATAGATGCAATAGGGACAATTTTCGTCTATCGAGAAGGCAGTTAAGGCATCGTACGCAGAATCGGTTCTAATGACGTAGCCGGTGTAAAGATTTATGGAGGGATCAAATTCGGGACCTATGAGTGTTAAATCGGTCCCTTCGACGTCATCAAAATGTACGTAAGATTCAAATTCCGGGTACAAATCCTCCCAAGTGCACTCCGGGTCTAAAGTACATTGTGTTAAGAGCAATCCGATGCTTAGCAGTAAGCTGCTGTAACGTGCTGTTTTCATAGGGATTAAAGGTACAAAATGTCTTAGGATTCCCCTTAATAAAGTACGATTCCCGGGCCGTCGTTCATCAGCACAACGAGCCTGTTTTCGAAGGCCACCATTTCCGCCACTGAACCGCGTAATACATAGGCGATTCGTTTGCTTTGCAATCCCGTTTCGCCCCAGGATACTTCGAATCCGCACATATTTTCGACGGTACCAATACTGGTATGAAAGGCATCCGTTCCCCCGCCCACTATAAAAGCGCCATTACGGAAATTGCTCGCAGTAAGCGGCGCCCGTTGACAGTGGTTCGGCAGGGTATAGGGAACAAAGTTGCCCGATTGATTTTGAAGCAGTAAACTGGCCGTTGACCCGACACTCAACTTTTGCGCTCCTTTGAGTTCGTCCTGGAACATTTCATCAAAAGGTTTACCGGAAAACGATCTATTTTTTAAGTAGGACTTCCGGTATTGTACACTCTCTTTGATGAGCGCATCGCGTCCAAAAAGGGGATAGCGAATACCTTGATTTACGTAACTGTAAAGAAAATCTCGGTCACCGTTATGGTCGACATCCTTAATCCATAATTCGAGCGGTTCTTCCTGATTAAGAGCGATGCCGTGATTTTCACCTACAGCACCAACGAGCAGATCCAGATCGCCGTCTCCATCGATATCTCCTGCATTCAGATGACGCCAAAGTCCTGCTTCGGTGAGTTTGGTGATTTCAGGGGTGCCTGATTGGAAGTTTATTTTTTGAACGCTCCCCCAATCTGTGGCGATGACCAATTCTTTTTTACCGTCTCCATTGAAATCGGCTGCTATTGCGTCTGTGATCATCCCTAGCTGTGCGGTCCAATCCTGCAGCGCCCAGTCCAAGCCACCCTTTTCGTTACCAAAGTAAACGGCGTGATTTGGGGCGGCGCCGTAGTCGTTCCAAACACAGCGTTCTCCAACAAATGCATCGTCAATACCGTCTCCATTCATGTCCAAAACAGCAACTGCAGCTGCATTGGTTCCGGGACCAGCAATGACGGTGCCAGGGGATCTAGAAGACGCGGTGGTATAGAAACGATCTTGTTGTTGTTGGCTACTGTTGGGTCTTTGGCTGCTTCCGCTTACCACCAGTAAAGCAGGTGTGCCATTACCTAATGTGATCACGGCAGCATCAGTATCTTCAAATTCTTTATCTGCGTTCACTTTCGTGGTATCCCAGTGACCATCAGAACGTGTAATCCAAACGGGCGCCTTGTTTGTGCTGCCTCCCACCAGCAGTGCGCCATTAAACACTGCAGCAGCGGGCCCCATTTCATCGACACCTTCGAGCAATAAAGGCGTTTGAATGAAAGCCGTATAACTGTCTTCCTCGTGCATAAACGGTAGCGTATCGGGGATAGCGCTGTTGTATTTTAAGGGCAGGGTCACGTCCGTTTTCACCCCCATTGTGGTACCCGCTCCCGGACGCAGTCTATTGAGCGTGCCCGGCGCAAGTGTGAAAACTTCGTTACTGCCATCGGGCCAATTCACTAAGATCGATCCGCCAAAATCGTCCGCGATTCTTCGAGTAGAACTGTGACTGAGCCATCCGCGAGTGCCTAAATTCCAATGCGGTAGCGCACCGCTTCGTTTTTTGAATTCTACAGTATATCCTCCAAAGTCAACCATAGTTGAGGAGGTTCCCAACACGTTAGCATAAAGCAAAGCGGGACCGTCCAAATTGTTCACCACGAGATCCCATTTTCCGTCGTTGTTAAAATCTCCGTAGGCGCTTCCGTTACTGGTGCCTTTGTAGTTCAGGCCCCACGCCTCAGAGGATTCAATAAGCGCCGATTCATAGGCAAAATCATCCTTAATGTGGTTGCTGTACGCCCTGTTTTCCACCGCTCCTGGCGGCATCTTCTTATAAATTTCTTCATCGACCGCCGTAGCGCCACCGCCGTCACTTAAGAATTGGATGTAGTCTAGATCGTTAGGACGGCGTTTGATACCGTTGGTTATGAAAATATCTTTGGTGCCGTTGCCGTCGAAATCTTCCATCAATACGCCCCAGCTCCAGTCTGTGCTTTCCACATCGAAAAAAGCGGCAACATCTTCAAAAACAGGCAATGCGCTTTTCCCTTTTCGTGGAATATTTCCTGCATTCAGGTGAAAGCTGTTTTTTGGAAATTGTTCTACGTAACCCTGACCGCGCTTGTATTTGTGAATATGAAACGGTGCTGCACCCAATGCATTTTTGCGTTCAACTTCGTCCCAAGGCTTCATGTCGAGCGTAAATAAATCGGCCAAACCGTCTCCGTCCATATCGCCTGCATCAACGCCCATGGTGAACTTACTGTTTGCGCGAAAACTCTCTTGGGTGACCAATTCAAAGCCCGCACCACGATCATTTAAATACAAATAGTCGTTTTCGTGAAAATCGTTTCCGATAAAGAGGTCTAGAAACCCATCGGCATTAAAATCTTCCGCTACAATACTGAGTCCATACCCAATCTGCGACCCTAAGATGCCCCAATCTTCGGAGCGGTCTTCAAACACGGGCTGCCTTGCGCTTCCTGTATTTAAATAAAAGAGATCGCCTGCCTTTGCATCGCGAACAGTGCGTTGCGAAGCGTTGTTGTATGCGCCTGAGGGGTGCACACTGTGACGCAGCACATAAAGATCTTGATCGCCGTCATTATCTGCATCAAAGAAAAGCGCTTGCTGGCCATAGCCAACGACATCCATTCCGTCGATCAATCGGGTTTCTGTAAAAGTGCCGTCTCCGTTGTTTAAGTAAAACTCGTTTCGTCCTTTCCAATGCAGGTATTCTACAGCGCTGAGGTAAAGGTCGGGGTAACCGTCTGCGTTGATGTCCGTAACAGTGACTCCGGTTTGAAAATCAGAAATCCCGGAAACACCTGCGGCAGTTGCGCCTTCCTCGAACTGCCAATCCCCTTTATTCCAGTACAATTCATTCGCTCCTTGGTTGCGAACGAAGTAAATATCTTCGAATCCATCTTGGTCAAAATCAGCTACTGCGACCCCTGCACCGTTGTAAAAGTAGAGGTAGTCGACAATATTTTGATGCTCATCTTCTGTAAGGTCGTTGCGAAAAGTGATTCCGGAAGCAGCAGCACGTTCCTCAAACAACGTTGGCATCTCATCCTGTGCAGTGCAGCCCGCGAGCAGAAGTATTCCGGCTATGTATGCAGAGAGACGCATTATTTTGTTATTCGGTATTCTTCCATTGGGCCGTTCAGTCGGCTAAACAACAGGTACGATGCGCCATCGCGTTCATAGGATTGGATGTCGCGTATTTGACCGTCAAGGTTGAGTCCACTTTTATGGGTTTCAACTACGTCCCAATCACCATTAGCGGTACCTAACAAAACGGTTCCTCTTGATGCGTCGTAGCGTCCCCATTCCGGCTGCACTTCGTGAAGGTTGCCGCCCAGCACGAGGTCCTTAATACCATCACCGTTTACATCTACTGCTTTGATGGCATATACAGGAGCGATCTGAGCGCGCAGCGGCAGAGGAGCGTGTTCGAATTGGCCGTTTCTGTTGAAGAAAACGGTACTTCTCAGCGTTTGCACTTGCATTAGCGCGCTGCGTTCGAGTTGGGTGGTATCGAAAACCTCGAAGACGCTTTTCCCGGCATAATCGGCATATTTTAAATTAGACTTTTTCAAATACGGCATTTGACTGATCAAATTGTGACGCAGTACACGTGGGAAGAGGGTGTCCCCCCAGTACGAACAAAGAACGGGGTCAGAAAAACTGTTGCCATCAAAGTCATTCACAAAGAGTGCCATTGGCTTTTCTACGGAGGCCTCTAAGCGACAATTTTCTCCCAAGTTCCCTGCGATAATATCTAATTGGCCATCGTTATTCAAATCCTCCAACGTAACTGTATTCCATAGGCCTTGACTGTGATCCAGACCCATGTCTAGGGTACGTTCATTAAAGGCGCCTTGATCATTGATCCACACTCTTACGCCTTGCCATTCACCTACAGCCACCAGATCGAAATCCCCATCTCCATCGAGATCACCGGCGTCGCAATCGGTCAGCATGCCAATTCTATTGAATCCACGAGTGGTTTGGCGCTCATTTCGGAGCAAACCTTTCCCGTAATTCATTAAGTATAAGCTGCTTGCGGGCACGCCATAACGACCTTTAATCCCGCGAACGGCACAGAACACATCTAAATCCCCATCCTGATCAAAATCAGCAACGGCAATGCTGCTTGTGGGCAGTCCTAATTCTGGTAAGGCGTTGGCATCGTAGCTGAAGTTGCCGCGCCCATCATTCTTGTATAATCGGTCAAACAGCTCAGCACTACCTGCGGTGAATTCCAGCGAACCGCTAGCAACGTAGAGGTCTAGATCGCCGTCCCCATCGTAATCAAAAAACGCAGCGTCGGTATCTTCACTTGCAGCATGTTCGTCAAAAGGCTGTTGGAGGGCCAATTCAAAGCCGTACCAATCCGAGCCAAAGAAGAGCTGTCCCGGCGCGCCTGCAGCACCACATTGGTAGATGTCCTGGTAACCGTCGCCGTTGACATCTCCTAGTGCCAATTTTGCGCCTTCTGTTGTAGACATGGTGGTCAATAAACGCTCTTCGTTGAATTGACTGTAGCTGTTTTCCGCACGCATGCCGTAGGTAGCGTTCATTTCAAACAAAGGCTGTGGTAACGGGACTTTTATTGAAGCTCGGTGCCCCCCTTCATTTTGAAGGGTGTATAAGCTATCTGCGGCTACGTTAAGCAAGATCTGTCGAGAGTCGGTGGACCAAACCACTACGACGCTATCAAGCACCGTATGCGCGCCAATACCCAAGTGTATGCGCGGGTCTACAGAGCTTTGGAATCCTTTCATGGGAACGTGCTCTGCGTAGTAAAGACTTCCTTGCGCATATGCATAGACTTTTGCACCAATTGTATGACCGCCTTTTTTCCTTAAATCCAGCTGAATGCTATGGTTTTCGGGGTGTATGATCTCTGCGTTATTTCGCCACAAGAAAGGCGGTTGGTTCACATTATTTACGATCAAATCAAGGTCCCCGTCGTTATCGATATCTGCATATACAGAACCGTTACTGTGGCTGGGTTTAGAAAGTCCCCATTCTTTGGCACGGTCTACAAATTTGTACCCTTCAGCGACATTCTTAAATGCATAGTTAGGAATGCGTTTGGAAGGCATTAAATCAATCAGCTCCTTATAGTTCACCCCATCTTCGGTTACTATGGAGCGCATGACCTCTTCATTCGAGATGTAGTTGATGTAATCTTGATCCGTTAAATCGTGCGCAATACCATTTGAAATATAAATGTCCCGCCAACCGTCATTGTCGAGATCAGCGAGGAGCGCACCCCACGACCAATCTGTTGCTTCGACGCCACTTAACTGACCAATTTCTATGAAATCGCCCGCCGTAGTGTTCAGATGAAGCATGTTCCTATTGAACTGGTGGTAGTATCCCCAGGCCAATTTATTTTGGTACACGTCCCAATTTTCAAAGGTCGTTGTTTGGTTCAACCTCCGCACCCCCTGTGGCAGCATATCCGTGACAAACACATCCACAGCTGCGTCGTTATTAATATCAGCCATGTCCGCACCCATAGAGGCGAAAGAAGTATGCCGCATGTGTTCCTCAAGGGATTCCTTAAAGGTGCCGTCGCCTTGATTTATATACAGGTAGTCCTTCTCAAAGAAATCGTTAGAAATGTACACATCAAGCCAGCCATCACCGTTGACATCGCCCACGGTGGTTCCTAAGCCAAAGCCAATTTCACTGCCCAAAATACCAGCCGCCTCACTAACATCCGTAAAACGGTCTCCATCGTTACGGTACAGTTTATCACCCCCTTCAGGATCTCTTATCTCGCGCGTACTTTTTTCAAGGTTGAATGTGCCAATTGCACGGTAGCTGTTGTTCAACACATAAAGGTCCAAATCGCCATCCCGGTCGTAATCAAAAAACACACCATGTGTACTCAACCCTTGGTCCGCGATACCCCAGCGTTCCGCTTCCTCTCGGAAGGTACCGTCTCCGTTGTTAACGAAAAATTCATTGGCCCGGCTATCCCCTTTAATGTCTCCGGAATTAGAAACGTAGATATCGAGCAAACCGTCTCCATCGACATCTGCCATTGCAACGCCGGTAGACCAGCTTTGACTGCCGCCCACACCCGCTTTTTCTGTAATATCGGTGAAGGTCCAATCGCCGTTATTTAAATACAATCGGTTCGACTTCTGGTTTGCCGTGAAATACAAATCCACGTAACCATCGTTATTTACATCACCCACGGCAACACCGCCTCCGTTGTAAAAATTACGGTAGTTGAACACGTTAAAATCTTTATCGTACTGGAGTTCATTTACGAAGGTGATACCTGTTCTAGCATTGTCCATTTCTGTGAACAGTGCTTCAACGGGTGCTTCAGAACTACAGTTAAAGAGAAGGGTGCAACACCCGAGATAAATAAGCGAATAAAAGCCTTTCATGCATCTACTTTTCAAGAGGGGACAAGATAAAAAAGAAAGCCCGCACTTCCGTGCGGGCCCCTTTGCAAAACAACGTTTCAGAGTTACAGATAATCTTAGTAACCTGGGTTTTGATCGATATTAGGATTAGCTCCTAATGCTGATTCTGGAATAGGGAATAGTTTTACATAGTCTTCACCAGTAGTTATTTTTAATTCCCAAGCGTTTGTGAATTTGCCAAAGCGAATAAGATCTTGACGTCTTACACCTTCCCAAGCCAATTCGAAACCACGCTCTTCTAACAGATCATCAAGGCTTAATGATGTACGTGCCGCAGCACCCGCACGAGCTCTGATATCGTTTACAATGCTCAAAGCACCGGCTTCATCGCTTTGACGTAAAAGCGCTTCTGCTTTGATAAGCATAATGTCAGAGTAACGAATAATAACGTAATCGTTTCCTGATTCACCACCAGACTCTGCAGGGTCAATACCGTACTTAACTACGCGAATACCATCCGTTTCAGACGCACCCGTAATACCCGGTAATGAAGCCGTAAAGCTCAATGGGTTTCCTTGACGATCTGTCAAAGCGTTACCGTCGTTGTCGTACTGCTGTCCTACCAAGAAGATGTCGTGACGAGCATCTGCGGTATCAAACGTATTGTAGAAGTCTGCAAGCGTACAGAAACCATTCCAAGGAGAGGATGGCAACTGGTTATAGTGCATGGTTCTCATGTTAAATGTAAGTCCCATTCCGCCTTGTGCAGAAACATTAGGAACAACAAAAACATGCTCTGAACCACCAGCATTATCAGCAGAGAAGTTATCGTGGAAATCAGACTCAAGACTGAATTCACCACTATTGATCACCATATCAGCGTGAGCAGCGGCATCAGCCCAACGAGCAGTGCCAGAAAACTCTTCTGCGTTGATGTACAATCTAGCCAATAAACCGTGCGCAGAAGATTTCGTTACGCGGCCTTGTTGATCAGAAGTGTGGTTCGCTTTTAAGTTAGTCACTGCAGCCAGCAACTCGCTTTCGATGTATTCGAAAACCTCTTTACGAGTTTTTCTTGAAGGCAAGTTTTCTGGATCAATAGCGGCAGTTTCAAGAATAGGAACGCCACCATAGAAGTCCATCAATTGGAAATAGTAGAATGCACGTAATACACGAGCCTCAGCTTTTAGCGCATCCAAATCATAAACCGAGAAGATGCTAGGATCAGCAGCGTCAAGGTCAAAAATGAATTGGTTCGTTTGAGCCAAACCTTTGTTAGCGTCGTTCCAATGTCCAACAACCTCAGGGTTTACTGGAGTCCAATTGTGCTGGTGCAACTCTCTCCATTTTCCACCATCACCCCAGTCACCCCCGCGGGTAGGAACGATGGTTTCGTCTGAAGAAATCTGACTGTTGTTAAAGTAGCCCCATAGTAAAGGACGCAAGTTTCCATAAGCGTTGACGAGTACAGAGTAGTAATCGCCTTCGCTTGAGAAGAAATTATCTGCGGTGATGTCCTCGTAGATTGTTTCTTCTAGATCAGTACAGCTCTGGAACGTAACTGTAGATACGGCGGCGGCTGCAATCAATGCGATTTTCGAAAATCTTTTCATTGTATTGATCTGTTTTAAATTATTTCAAGTTGAATTTCACGTTTAACGCAATAGTACGTGCACGTGGGTAGTTCGTGTAATCAACACCTAATGAAGGTGCACCATTACCTGAAGCAGCGGTGTTCACTTCTGGATCATATCCAGAGTAGTTCGTGAGCAACAATAAGTTCTGACCACTCAATCCTACTACAGCTGAATTTAACCACTGTGAACCTTTAACGTCTACATCGTAAGAGATGTTTAAGTTATCGAGGCGCAAGAAAGAAGCGTCTTCAATCCACTGAGAAGAATAGGTTGGAGTTGAAGTCAACATATCATCAGTGAAATCTAAAGCAGGAGCCAATAAGTTAATATTGGTGTTTAAGTTGTCAAGTGTAGTATACTCCATTGCAGTATTGTTGAATACAGAACCGCCTTGCTGTCCACGGAAGAACACGCTTGCGTTGAATTTTCCGAAGCGGAAAGTATTCAAGAAACCGTAAGTAAAGTCTGGTTGAGCCAAACCGATTACTTGAGCTTCATCGCTGTAGGTATTAGCCGAAGCATCGTACACAAGACCGTAGAACGTTCCGTACGCTTCACCAACTACAAGTTTTTGAGCAAACGCACCTGATTGTCCAGCACCAGAAATGGCACCCGTAAGAATATCAGAGTTTGTTCCTAGGTCTTCGATCATCAATCTTGAACGTGATAAGTTGAAGCCAATATCCCAACCAAAGTCAGAAGTGCTCACCAAAGCATAGTTCAACATCAAATCGAAACCAGTGTTAGATGTAGCACCTACGTTTGCCAACAATGTTGGAGCAACAGAAGGAGCCGGTGCTGGAACAGTTAACAATAGGTCAGAAGTATTCTTTTGGAAAACATCCAAAGAACCGTAGAATTTACCATCGTTCAATTCCCAATCTAAACCTACGTTAGTAGAAGCTGTACTTTCCCAACGTAGACTTGGGTTAGCAGGGTTTAAGTAACCCGTACCTGAAGTTGGGGAACCTCCGATAACGGCATTTGAACCTGTTCCGATACGAGCAATACTTTGGTATTCACCAATTGCTTCGTTACCTACGACACCCCAACCGGCACGTAATTTAAGATCTGAAAAAGATTCTGGAACGAAGTCAAATTCAGACAAACGAAGTGCAGCAGCGAAAGATGGGAAAACCCCCCATTTGTTGTTCGCACCAAATTTAGAAGAACCATCGCGACGGACAGTACCGGTCAACATTAATTTGCCGCCGATATCATAGTTTGCACGAGTGTAGAAAGAAACGAGACGTGAAGCGCCACGGTAAGAGTACTTATCACCCAATTGCGCACGACCACCACCATCAAGGTTGTTGAAGCTGTAGTTATCAGTTACGAAGTCATAAGCAGTTGCGCCAAATCCTTCGTAATTGTTTTCTTGCCAAGAGTATCCTCCAATAAGGTTGAGCATATTACCGCCAACCTCCGCATCGTAATTTAAATACGTCTCCAAAACTTGAGACGATACCTGACCGAACTTCTGAGCAGCAATACCATTATCTGCCACACCGTAAGGCGTAGATTTAGGCAAGTACGTTTTACGAAGCGTGTTGTACGTATCATAGCCAGTGTTAGCTGTAGCACTTAGACCTTCAACAAGATCTCCGAGGTCTAAACGAGCAGTACCGTTCATTGTAATACCCGTAGTACGAGCAACATCATCAATTTCCAATGCAGCTTGAACTGGGTTACGAACAGAGTTAGAAACAAATGTGTAGTTTCCATCCGCGTCGTAAACAGGAAGCGTCGGGTTCATCTTCATCACGTTAGTGAAGATACCACCTTCGAAACCACCAGTTTGCTGGTAAGGAGTCAAGTTGTCGTCCTGCTGCGAAACGTTAATGTTTCCAGAGAGGGTCAACTTACCATCCAACGTTTTTTGATTCATAGATAAGCGACTCGTGAATCGCTCAGTACCTGAATTAATAACGATACCGTCTTGGTCTAAATAGCCTAGTGACAAACGGTAATTGCCTTCTGCTGAGCCACCTGATAATGATAAGTTGTGCTGTTGAGCAACACCCGTTTGGAATACTTCATCTTGCCAGTCTGTATCCGCGTTTCCTAGAGTGTTTCCTAGACCGAAACGGTTTACCGCTGCACGGTATTCGTCAGCAGTCAATAGATCCAACTTCTTAGCAAGAGTAGAAGCACTTAATTGGTAGTTGTAATCAACTGCCATTGCGCTACCGCCTTTGCCTTTCTTAGTAGTGATCAAAACAACACCATTCGCACCACGTGCACCATAGATTGCAGTAGCAGAAGCATCCTTCAATACTGTAATCGACTCAATGTCGTTTGGATTTAAACGCGATAATGGGTTGCGTTGAGAACCGCCAGTTAAGCCCGTTCCACCGGGTAGGGTATTCGCTGATTGAATAGGCATACCGTCAATGACGTATAGCGGTTCATTGCTTGAAGAGATAGATGTACCACCGCGTACACGTACACTAACACCACCACCAGGTTCACCGTTGGTAGGCGTGATTGTAATACCGGCAGCTTTACCTTGGATCAGCATCTCTGGAGAAGTAACTACACCACCATTGAAATCCTCTGCACTAACTGATGCAGATGAACCGGTAAGGTCTTTCTTCTTTTGAGTTCCGTAACCAATAACGACCACTTCTTCCAATTGCTCAAACATTTCATCAGCTTGAGACATTGCGGAGTTCGCATCGCCTTCGCCTTCATTCTGCGCAAAAGCCACTTGTGAACCAAGCAACAATACAGAACACCAAAGCGTCGTTGATGTGAAAACACGACGTAAATTTAGATTCATAATAATTTGTGTTAACGATTATTTTACAATAATAAGAAGATTTCTTTAAAGTGTACTAATTACACTTACTAGATTTTAAATTTTTAAAACGCTAGGAAATAAACAATCTAAATGCTGATTACAAGCACTTTAGAAAATATAATTCTCAGAAATTTAAAAAGAGGGCGTAGACCTTATATCCATTAAAGGCTTGCGGAAATACAGCTATTCGGTGGTTTTTTACGTCCAGTCTCGAACATTTTGTAGAGTTGTTTGTCTTTGCGCTACGCTTTAAGGGTCTTATTTGAGACAAAGCGAAATTTTAGTAAAAATTTCAGTGCATCGTGTTACCTAAGTATTAAGAATATTCCATAGATTTGGTGTAACTTAAGAGTAGCTTAGGTTTATTGGTTTGGTTAAACCCCGTCCTAGGACGGGGTTTTTTTATGTCTAAAATGACACTTATTGCCTTACCGTAAACACTCTTGATATATTGAAACCTAGAAAAAGGCTGCCGTTTGCTGCGCTGTAGGGATTCTGTGCCATCCATAAAGGATCACTCATTGCGCGCGTGTTGCTCAGGTGAAATTGGAATACATGTCCTCCAGTTTCTATATCCACACCTACACTCAACGGATTGTGAAATCGCTCTTCCGTAGCACCTGAACCATAACGACGGTTGGATGAAAAGGCATATTCGCCTGTTAATGCAATACGTTTGGTTAGCTTGTGCCGTCCGCCCAACAGCAGATGGTACGTATCGTTCGGGTCACCCGGACCGGGAACGAGATTCCAATGAACTACGCTCGGCGCTACTATAAGACTGAGGTTCTCATTCATCTTGCGCGAAAAAATGGCTTGATGATGGTACGATAACCGGTCACTGGTGTAATGGTCTAGTCCATCAGTAAAACGAGCGCCGCGATAATTTATCGAGGAGTATAGGGTTAAGCTTACAGGAAAAGCATTGCCGCCTGTTCTTTGACGAAGTGCTCGATATTTAACAAACGCATCGGATGTTTTGAGTACAGAGGATCGGCCCATTCCAACATTGAGACGGTCGGAAATCCCATAATCCAATTGCATGCGTATCTGTGCGATATCCAAACCAAAGAAATTATAAAGATATTCATCGGTAAAGCTTCCGAAACGGTGGGAGATGATGTACTGTAAAACACCTTTTCCCGGAGTCTCATTCGTCTGCGCATTTAATAACTTCGTTCCTTTGAACGTTGCATAGGTGATTTGCGTTGGCTCAGGGCCGTCGTCTAACAAATCAAATAAATCCTCTTGAGCCTTAGCGACGAAGGCGCTAAAAGAAAAGAATACTATGAGGCATAATCTGCGCATTATTTCCCTACACTCTTAAGGGTGGCTTGAACCTGAATAGACGCAGCCTTCGAAATTTTATCCGCGACAGCACTAGGGATTTCCACATTATACTCAGCAAGAATGATGTCAAATGCTGTGGTCAAGACGAAGTTCTCGTTCTCTTCTCTCAAGGTGGCAGGTACAGAAATTTCTTTCGTAACGCCGTGAATGGACAATTCGCCTGTGACCTTGCCTTCATTGTAGGTCCCTTTAAAAGAAGCTTTTGGAAACTTCTCGCTTTCAACATAATTTTCATTGAAGTGCTCCTGCATCAAAGCTCTTTTGAATTGGAAAGAAGTCATTAATACCTGAACACCTATTTTTCCAGAACTGGCATCGAAAACAGCTGAGCCGCTTTCAGTGAAGGCCTCAATATCCTCCAAAGGGGAGCCGGCATCGAAGGAAAGACGAGCCTCACGCGTGAGGTATTGTTGAGCAGATACGATGGTGCTGGATGCCAGCAGCGCAGTTAAAAGTAATTTTTTCATGGCTATTAATTATCAGGCGCGCCTTGTAAGATCCAGGCGCGTAGTTTACTTATATCACAATCACCTAACGCTCCACCGGGGGGCATTAAGAGTGGGTCACCGGCGCTCCGTGTCATCCGGTCGATTAAAGAGCCGTTCAGTGCCGCAGCGGAGGTATTTTGATGGCCACTTAGTATTAAGCCGCCGTTGGCCGACATTCCGTTGTGGCAACCTTCACAGTTTTGACCAATCAAAGCCTTAATGTCCTGGCTAAAGGTTACTGCCGCAGTATCGCATGCACCCGCATTGCCATAGAGTGTTTCGTAGTCATCGTAATAGCAGCTGCTGGTCCCAAAAAAGAGGATCAAAAGCCAACCGGCGCTTGCGACGATCGGTTTAGTTATTCGGCATTCCATCTGCTATCCATTTTTCAAATTGAGACAACTCGCAGGCACTAAGACTTCCTCCCGGAGGCATAGGCACTGCATTTGTGCGTTTAATGGCAGGCATTAATCCAGATGAATTTACTGCAGCAACCACATCTGCGTGTACATCGAATAGAATGCCGCCGGAAGGCGCATTGCCTGAATGGCAACTTTTACATTGTGCGGCTAAAATAGGTGCAATGGTTAGGCTGTAACTACCAGAAGTAGTATCACAAGACGAACAAGCGTTGTTAAGGGCGCCTTGTGAAATCCAGGTAAATATTTTCCAGGTAGCTAAAGAATCTAATGGTGAAGCTGGTGGTGGTGGCATAAGATCGTTACCCGTCTCAAACAAGACTTCGTAGACTTCGCTTTTGTTGGGTTCGCCAGGTTTTACCTCTTCCATAATGCCGGCATAGGTTAATAACGAAAGACCATCTGCAGGATTTGTCGCACCGTGGCAACCGGCCGAAGCACAGTTCGCGGTGAAGAGCGGTAAAATTTCATTTTGAAAGTAAACCGTATCCGGGTGGCAAGTGGCAGATACAGGTGGTTCAGGATCGCTTGGGAAAAGCGGACCATGCGTGCAACTCAGGAGGAATGTGAATGCGGACAGAATGGTGAGGTAAGGCAGTTTCATCTATTAAAGATATAATAATGTACCCTCTACTTCTTCAAAAACTGTGCTAAGAAGTTCAATATACTGCTGCAATTGTTCCTGATGTTCTGGTTTTTGGACGCCGGTTTTGTAATCTACCACTGTGATTTTTTTACCCGATTTAATGATGAGATCAGGACGTGCAGTAGCTTCTTTGGTAATGATGGAGCGTTCTGTGTAAATAAGTACTCCGCTCTCATTGATATCTTTAAGTACTGGATGTTGGGCCAATTGGTCAATGGACGCAGCCGCACCATCGTGCAAGTGATCTGAAAATGCCCCCGTGCGGTACAACCTTCTCAAAGCCGCCGCTCTTGAAGCGGGATTTCTTTGGAGAATTTGATGGAGTGCCGTTCCCCATTTACTCCCATCAGAGTGGCCGTCAAACCAACCTCTAGGCGCAGTTTGCGCCATTCGAAGGTTAGCAGGAGAGAATACACCGGGCTTTGGCGCCTCCGGGCGAACGGATTCTTCAATGTTTACAGATTCCGGGAGTACGATTTCTCCGGAGCGGTACGCGCCTTCCTCCGGGTCACATCCTAAAAAGTCGATCAAGCCCTTCCCTAATTCATCAGGCTTTTCTTTATCTACAAATACATGCAATCCGGCAACGGGTCGAGTCATGGCCACATAGACCATGTTCATCCAGTCAAAGTAACTTTGGTTTTCTAGTTCAGACCATAATTCTGGTTCAAACAACGGTGCGTTTTTGTCCGATTTCGTGATGGGTAATCGGGCCAATTCCGGATGGACATCCACATCTATCCAGTGCGCGTCGCCGCCCGATTTATAGTTAATCCCAAATGGAATAATCACGTGTTCAAACTCTAACCCTTTACTCTTGTGTATGGTCATCACTTGCACCGCAGGTTTATCTTGAGGAGCAGGAACGTTGCGTTTCTTAGCTTCCGCTTCCCACCACGAGGGTAAAGTAGCGAAGGAACCTTCTCTGGTTTGAAACCCGTAGAGCAGATCAAGACAGCTGTCTACCATGGCATTGGGCTCTAATAAAAGGCCAAAGGCTTCAAAAATGCGTGCGCCGAAAGTGTATAACGATTCTTGTTGGCTAAACAATTCTTGTAGGCCTGGAAATAAACCGCTGAGGTAGGGTATGCCCTTTGATGTGGCTTCTTGTTGGAAAACAAAGGGCTCTAATTGGGCGGGAATTTTACCAAGCTTCGTCAGCGCGTAGGCCAAAGCGAACCTGCTTTCACGATCATCAGCCTTGAGGAAAAGTTTGGCGCAAGACAAGAGAACAGAACTTTCAAAAGAGCTTCCTACGACGAGACTATCTGCGGATAGAACGGGAATGCCTTCTCCCGTTAAAAAATTGGCCAATAATTTGCCCTGCGCATTTCCACGCACTAAAAGCGCAATAGCATTGTACGAATGCCCGCGTTCGATAAGGGCTTCAATGCTTGATTTCACCTCTGCGCAAACCGCCTCGGCATAACTTTGAGCGGTTTTTGTCTCCCCCTCAGGAACTGAAATGAATGCTACATTTACTTCGCCTTTTAAGGGATCTTTGTGAGGTATTTGTTGCAGTTGCGTGCCGGTATAGGCACTCTGGTGCGCTGGCACGCTAAGCCGCTTGCCGAGGTGCTCAAAAAAGTCATTGTTAAAGTGTACAATGTTCCCGTAGGTGCGGAAATTTTTGGGCAGTTGGACCGTTTCACGCGAGTACAATTCGTGCCCATCCGTGTGTTGTTGAAAGCGATTAGAAGGATGCACGTTATCTACCAACGCCATGAATTGTTCAGCGCGTCCGCCCCGCCAGCGGTAGATGCTTTGCTTTGCATCTCCAACAATAAGTGCGCTGTTTGGATTTTCATCTTTAGTCAGCGTGTGCTCAATGAGTGGATGTAAGTTGTCGAATTGCATTTCAGAGGTATCCTGAAACTCATCAATGTAGAAATGCCAAAACTTTTCGCCCAAACGCGCATAAATAAACGCGGTAGGCTCTTTTTGAAGCTCTTCGGAAATAAGTTTATTAAAGGCGCTAAGCGGCATGGTGTTCTGCTCCTGTTGAAGGGCATTAAACTTGTCCATGAGTGCGCGCGTCGCTGAGAGTTGCTGCAGTTTTTCGGTGGCCTGCTTGAGCAATAATAATTTACGCTGGTTGCTTTCTTGAAACGCTTGGGCCAATTCTAAAAAGGCTTCCCAATCCGCATCGCCACCTTTCTTTGGCTTGGTTTTAAACGCTTGAACACCTGCTTCGAGATCGTTACTACGAAGGTTGGACCAGAGATCGACAAAATGTTTTTTCGCTTGAGGGTAATAGGTAAAGTTGTCTTTAGTGTATCCCTGTGATTTTAAATGGGTAAAGGCTTGGTGTGCCAGTTTTTTACCTTCAGCAACAATTACGGAAAGTTCACGATTCAACTCTTCTTCCAGTTCAAGCATGCGCTCCGGTCCCGGTAAATGGGCCAATTCCTTCCACGTATCCTCGTTAAAGCTCTCTTTTCCTTCGCGCTTTAAATCCCGATCGGGGTTGTGACCCTTTTCGCGGTTCATGCGTTCCTGCATCCACTCAGCGAGGGATTCACGTAACGCTGGCGCTTCCCCTAGGCTACTGTAGAGTAGGTCCAGCGCCTCCTCAATCATGCCATCGAGGTCGAGGCGCACCTCAAAATTATCGTCGAGATCAAGATCTCTTGTGAAGGTGCGCACCAATCGATGCGTGAACTGGTCAATGGTACCAACATTTAATGTGCTGTAGTTGTGCAACATGTGGCTTGCAGCTCCAGCGGCGCGTTGCTGTAACTCCTCTGGTGAAATACCAATTTCCTCCCAAATGGGCTTGAAGAATTCACTTTGGGAAGGGTGTTCGAGGCTTTTGAAGGTTAATAATTGGTCCAAAAGGCGCGCTTTCATTTCGGCGGCGGCATTGTTGGTGAACGTGATTGCTAAAACTTTTTGATAGGCATGGTCCATATCCTTTTTTCGCAACGCATTCATGAGGATGTGCTGCACTAAAGAATACGTTTTGCCTGAACCCGCTGAGGCGTTTAAAACGATGAAGTCTGACGGGGCAGATAATGGCGTTTGGCCTTGAGTAGCGGTCATAGAGATTATTGAACAGGATATAAACGTAAGTTAAAACCTTCAGCGGGAATTTGCCTTACCTTTATACCACGAATTAACATAAAACCTACTTTATATGGCTTTTGAATTACCCGAATTGGGCTATGCATACGACGCTCTCGAGCCGCACATGGATGCGCGCACGATGGAGATTCATCACAGTAAGCACCACGCAGGCTATACTGCAAAATTAAATGATGCTATCGCTGGTACGGAAATGGAAGGCAAGTCCATTGAAGAATTGCTTGCTAACCATTCAGACCATGCTGCAATACGCAACAACGGTGGTGGATATTACAACCACTGTTTATTTTGGGAAGTAATGAGTCCAACTGGCGGCGGTGCCCCAACAGGCGATTTGGCTGCGGCTATTGATGCAGCTTTTGGCTCGCTTGATGGATTAAAAGAAAAATTCAATGCAGCAGCGGCAACACGCTTTGGTTCAGGATGGGCCTGGTTGTGTGTGAACAACGGCGTATTGGAAGTGTGTTCTTCTGCAAATCAGGACAACACTTTAATGCCAGGCGTTGGTTGTGGCGGTCACCCGATCATGGGTCTGGATGTATGGGAACATGCTTACTATCTCAACTACCAAAACCGTCGTCCAGATTACATTAATGCATTTTGGAACGTGGTGAATTGGGAAGCAGTTGCAGCGAAATACGCAGCAGCGAAATAAACGGATTCATCCGCAAAACGTAAGAACCTCGAGCAAACGCTCGGGGTTTTTTTATGCCGAAGTTTAAATGGCTTCGTCTATTTTTTCTACGGCTTTCCTTACGTCAAAGTAGAAGCGTGCCCCGATGGCAAAATTGGTCACTAACGTTGGTGAAGGGAGCACGGCAATGCCAGGCGCAAATTCGAAGAACACATCAATAGGAAATTCAACGGCTTCGTAGGCTACTCCAAGAGGCACGCGCGCATAGAGTTGGTTGCCCGCGTCGTTGTAGCTCTTTAGATGTATACCGCCACCGTAGTAAAACGGAATACGCCCTTTTTCTGCGGTGATGAAATCGTAGTTATGGAGCAAGTAGTCTGCTCCGATGTTAATGCCTTCTTGCCCTTTCACGGCACTGTAGCCTAGGGTATACTGAAAGGCTTCATTGTTGTTGTTGAACTTCTTAATGCTGAAGCCGCTCGGTTCTCCTAAGGCGAGTCCAATACCGTAATGGCCTTTATAATCTTGTGCGGCCGCAGTAAAGGCCATTGCAAAAACTACAAGTAGAAGGGTTTTTTTCATTTTCTTGAGTTGTAACTGTCTAGGGTTAAATGTGTGCCGTCCCATTTAGCGAACGTATTTAAACGAATCCAATCGCCGAGGACAATGTATGTGCTGTCAATTTTGGTGCCATCCTCCGACTCGTTCGTTTGGAGGACCAATGCTTTTTCATGATGCCGATGTCCATAAATAAAGTAGTCAAACCACTCTTCCTTAAGAACGGTTTTACTGTGGACCAATTGCCTTTCCTTTTCTCCTTTGAATGCATGATCGTCATCGCTTTGGCTGTTGCGCGATGTCCGTGACATACGCGCCGCAAACCCGACTCCAAAATTGGGATGCAAGCGCTTGTAGGCCCAAATTGCGAAAGGGTTCGTAAAGATCTTTTTTAGCGCTTTGTATTTACGATCGCCGGGACCTAAACCGTCCCCGTGTGCAAGGTAAAAAGCGGTCTTGCCTTCATCTGGTGACCACTTTAGCGGTCTGTGATGAACGGTTGCGCCGAGCTCTTCTTCCAGGTAGTTCCCCATCCAGAGGTCGTGATTACCAGCGAAAATATCGAGCTGAAGTCCGGCATCAACCATGAGCGCTAGCTGTCCTAAAACACGGGTGTGACCGCGTGGCACAACGTGTTTGTATTCGAACCAGTAGTCAAAAAGATCGCCAACGATAAAGAGTTGTTTGCAGTCCTTTTCAATGTGTTTCAAAAAGGACACTAGCGTACGCTCACGTTCCTGGCTTTCGCGAACGGAGGGCGCTCCTAAATGAACATCTGATATGAAATAGGTGTGGGTTCTCACGGTCGCTAAGGTAAGTTATTTATAGTATTCTCGCGTTTGTGCTCGTTGGTGTTAAGATAATTTTTAGCTTTGCCTAAAATAAAAGATAGCCTAGGTGAAAACCCACACGGAAAGCGAAGAAAATTACATTAAAGCCCTCTACCATCTTGGTGGAGAGCAGCCCGTCAGCAATGGAGACCTTGCACAGCGCGTAGGTGCAAAAGGATCTTCTGTTACCCAAGCGGTGAAGCGACTGGGGCAAAAGGATCTAGTGAACGTTGTTCCGTACAAGGGGGTGCAACTTACCCCACAAGGCATACGCTTGGCGAAATCCATTTTACGCAAACACCGATTATGGGAGACCTTTCTAGTAGATAAACTGGGATTCGGTTGGGACGAAGTACATCCACTCGCGGAGCAGTTGGAACACATCCAGAGTGAGGAACTGGTCGATCGACTGTTTCAATTTTTGGGCAGTCCGAAACACGATCCACACGGTGATCCTATTCCGGAACGCGACGGTCAAATGCCCCCGGTTTTAGGACAGCCCATCGGTGCGTTTACGGCGGGAGCCGAGATTCGTATTGTTCGGGTAGAAGATGCGGGATCAGAGTTCTTTGACCAATTGGACACCATGAACATCAATTTAGGCAACACCTACGAAATCCGCACAATCTCAGCGTTTGACGCTAGTGTCGAACTGGGCTCACCCACAGGCTCTTTTTGGCTTAGTCAGAGCATGTGTGCAAACATTTACGCTGTACAGTCATGAGGAAATTTCTACTCATCGCGTTAGCGGCAATGACCTTTGGGTGCACTCCCGAGCCCTCCATAGCTGTTTTGTGCACGACTTCAGTTGTTGCGGATGCTGCACGCATTTTGCTTCCAGAGGAAATTTCGGTCCAAGCGCTGATGCAATCGAACATAGACCCCCACAGCTATAAACCGGTGGAAAGTGATGTAGCGAAGCTTAGTAATGCAAGAATTATTCTCCACAACGGTCTTCAATTGGAAGGCAAAATGACAGATATATTAGAAAAATTGGGGCAACAAAAGCCCGTCCATGCGATGAGCAGTGCGCTTCAGTCTCACGACCTTATCAAAGTAGGTCCCAACACATATGATCCGCACATTTGGTTCGATTTGCAACTTTGGGACCGTTGCGTAGGAGAACTCGCGGACTTTTTAATGGACCAATTTCCCGAACACCGCCAAGCCATCGAGCAAAATGCCATGGACTATTTTTCAGAGCTAGCACTAGCCCACGATGAAATGATTCGCGCAATCAACAAGGTCCCAGATTCCCTGCGTGCCATGGTTACCGCACACGATGCGTTTTCTTATTTCGGTCGTGCCTACGGCATAGAGGTACATGGCCTTCAAGGCATAAGTACTGCGGCCGAATTTGGTATAAAAGATATGAGTACCACGGCCCAATTCATCTTAGACCGCGGACTTTCTACGGTCTTTACAGAGACATCATTGAACTCCAAAAGCATTGAAGCGCTTCAGGAAGCTGTGGCACAAAAAGGCGGGAAGGTTGAAATTGGAGCACCCTTATACAGCGATGCGCTGGGCGAGCAAGGAACGCCAGAGGCTTCTTTACTAGGAGCATTTAGACACAACACAACACAGATTTTAAAATCATTCAATTAATGGAAAAGAGCATTGAAGTACACAACCTGACGGTCAGCTACCACAGCAAACCCGTGCTTTGGGATGTTGATTTTGAATTACCGAAGGGCAAAATTATAGGTGTCGTAGGACCGAACGGTTCAGGGAAAACCACCATGCTCAAAACCGTAATGGGTTTAATGAAACCCGACAGTGGTTACACCGAAATATTTGGACAACCACTGGATAAAGTGCGCGAACGCGTGAGTTATGTGCCGCAGCGTGAAAGTGTGGATTGGGATTTCCCGGCCGATGTCATGGACGTGGTTTTAATGGGACGCTACCGCAAGAACAACCTATTCAAACGCATCACGAAAGAAGACCGTCGCATCGCTACTGAGGCGCTCGAAAAAGTGAATCTTTTGGAATTTGCAGACCGTCAGATTTCCCAACTTTCGGGTGGGCAACAACAACGCGTGTTCATCGCTCGCTCCCTCGCACAGCAAGCAGATATCTACTTAATGGATGAGCCATTTGTTGGGGTTGATGCCGCTACCGAAGATGCCATTTTAAAACTGTTGCGGGACATGAAAAATGAGGGCAAAACAGTGGTTATTGTCCACCATGATCTACAAACCGCAAATGAATATTTTGATTGGATAGTCTTGCTCAATACGCGACTAGTTGCAGCGGGTCCTAAAGAAGAAGTGTTTACAAAGGAACTGTTGCAAGAGGCTTACGGAGGTAGATTAACGGTCCTCTCAAAGCTCGGAGATCTTATTTCAGATACGGAATTCCCGCTTCGTGAACCGGACTTTAAGGAAGATCATCCGAAGGAATAATGTTTGACCCAATTTTCATAAAAGTACTTTTAGGTACCCTGCTGTTGGCGGCTTCGTCTTCTGTAGTGGGTGCGTTTAGCTTTTTGAAAGGGGAGAGCTTAGTGGGCGATGCCATCGCGCATGCGCTGCTTCCGGGAGTGGTTCTTGCATTTATATTGGGCGACGGTAGAAACCCACTGTTTCTCGTTTTTGGCGCCTTGGTGGCAGGGCTTATAGCCCACTATGGGATTAGTTTTTTAGAACAGCGTACGAAGTTGAAAGGCGATACCGCCATCAGTTTAGTGCTATCTACTTTTTTTGGGTTTGGCATCATGTTGCTTTCTGCGGTGCAACGCACGGGGCGGGGTCAACAGGCCGGTTTGGAACGTTTCCTATTGGGAAAGGCTGCTGCCATTACCCTCTCCGATTTGTACGTTTTTGCCGCTCTTGCTGTAGTGTTACTGGTGAGCGTTGCCGTTTTCTTTAAAGGGTTTCAGTTGATGACTTTTAATGAAGATTTCGCTGCGGCCATAGGCCTTCCCGTTCAAGCAATCCGTTTCGTGTTTACCATACTTACGGTTTTAGCGGTAACGGTTGGGATTCAATCCGTAGGGATCGTTTTGATGGCGGCGTTATTAATCACACCTGCGGCTGCAGCGCGCGCGTGGACTTCTTCATTGCGTTTAATGCTCGTGTTATCTGCTGTTTTTGCAGCAACCGCAGCATTAGTGGGAACAGTGGTTAGTGCGAGTTTACCAAAAATGCCGACAGGTCCATGGATTGTTCTCGCTTTAGGCGGAATTGCGTTTATTTCGCTGCTTTTTGCACCTGAAAAAGGATGGATCGCCCGCAGAAAAAGAGCAAAAGGAAACCAATTAAAGACGCAACGTGAAAACCTCTTGAAACTCCTCTATGGCGCTGAAGAAAGAGAAGGCGAAACCGTTGCGATGACTTCAGAAACGATTGTTGCAATGCGACGCCAGCACCTTGATGGTTTGCGGAAAACGCTGCGGTCACTTAAAAAGGAATACTTACTGGTAGAACGACCCGACGGTTTTGCATTGACGGATAAGGGCCGTACTGAGGGGCGTCGCGTGGTCCGACTGCACCGTTTGTGGGAGCTTTACCTCACTGAGCGTCTCGGCATGGCCGCAGATCACATCCATCCGCAGGCTGAAACCATGGAGCACATCATTACCCCTGAAATAGAAGCATTAATAGTTAAAGAACTGGGGAATCCAGAATTGGACCCCCACCAAAGTCCTATTCCTTATGAAGAAGATTAGTATTGCAATTTTAATGGCCGCATCGTTTTGGGGCATGGCGCAGGAGCGTCCAGAGATGAAGGATATTGACGCTGACGATGTTGAATTAACACCCGTTTTTGCGGGTATGCCAGCTATAGCGACCGACCGTCCTGATATTACCGAAAGCGCACAAATCACTCCCGTGGGTTGGTTTCAGTACGAAGGCGGCTACCAGTATTCGCATGTAGAGGAAAGAATATCCAATACGAGTATAACAGACGCCCATCAAATAGAGGAGGTATTACGTTTCGGAATAAATCAAAAATTTGAGGTGCGCGCGGTGATCAATGCAAATACAAAACGCCTTGATATCGTTGATATCTGGAATGACCCTTCCCGTACCACAGGTGTAAATCCAGTGACTATTGGTTTCAAGTACAATCTGATAGAAGAAACAAACTTTCTGCCACAGACTACTTGGTTAAGTCACCTCACGTTGCCCTGGATCGCTGGTGGCGATTACCGTGCGCCTATACAAGGAAATATGCTGTTCCACGAACAGCGTCTCATGTTCGAAAAAGGATTGACTCCTCGTCTCGGAATCGCAAGTAATATTGGGATTTCTGGCGGTATGAACGGAACAAACGGTTTTGTGGATGGAGGAATGTTCTCTCTAGCGCTTGGCTATGATTTAGGAAAAGACTTTGGGGTATACGCCGAATATTTTAGCAACTGGCAGGTCCAAGGCAGACAGTTGTTTGGCACTCCCTATTTTGATGGTGGGTTTACAAAGTTGCTCTCTAATGATCTTCAATTGGATGTTTATGCAGGATTTGACCTCAGCCCATATGTCAACACCCGGCTCAATACGAGCGGCCTTTTCTTTGGAGCAGGGGTGAGTTATAGACTTCCGCTAGCACAGTATTTACGTTAATGATTCCAACCCTCGCCATAGCATTAACCGCAGTTTTTACCGCAGTATCCTGTGCCCTGCTCGGTGCATTTTTAGTGTTGCGTAAAATGACCATGGTAGGGGATGCCATCTCTCACGCAGTACTTCCGGGCATTGCAGTGGCGTATTGGTTAAGCCAGAGCCGCGCATCTTTATGGATGTTCTTAGGTGCTGCCGCTGTGGGCGTTTTAGCCACAGTGATGATAGAGGTTTTGCGCAAGAATTTAAAGGTCCAGGGCGATGCAAGTATAGGCATGACGTTTACAACCTTGTTTGCACTAGGAGTCATACTCATTACGTTCTGGAGCGACAGCGTAGATTTAGATCAGGAGTGCGTGCTGTACGGAGAGATTGCCTATGTTCCGTTCAACAGTTGGTCCATTGGAAATCTTACTATGGGACCAATTGCGCTTTGGTCCTCAGGGTTGCTCCTGCTCGCAGTCTTAGGCTACATTTTTATCGGTTATAAAGGGCTGAAGATGTCCAGTTTTAATGAAGATTATGCCGCTGTCTTGGGCATCAGTGTGGCCGCTTGGAACCTCAGTTTAATGGCCATGGTGAGTTTTGCCACCGTGGTGAGTTTTGAAAGCGTTGGCGCTATTTTAGTGGTGGCCTTACTCGTGGTTCCTGCCGCAACTGCCTATCTTTTAGTGGAGAAACTTCACCATCTACTCATGGGCGCTGCGTTCATTGCCCTAATTGCCGCCTTGGGAGGCTATGCCTGCAGCCGGTGGATGGACACTTCGATAGCCGGCACCATAGCAACCTTACTCGGGGTCCAATTTTTATTGGTCTTATTGTACCAACAACTCTTTTTAAAACGAAACCATCATGCAGTGGCATAGACATACTTTTGAAACCCTTCCTAAAAAGGACCTTTACGATATACTCCGCTTGCGTTCCGATATATTCGTCGTTGAACAAGACTGCGTGTATTTAGATTTGGACAACCAGGACCAATCCAGCTTTCACCTCTATGCCAAAAACAACGAAGGAGCTGTCGTGGCCTATGTCCGCATTTTACCTCCAGGAACGGCCTATCCTCAGGTAAGTATTGGCCGGGTGGTGGTTGAGAAATCGTCGCGTGGAAAGGAACTGGGCATCGAACTCATGGTCCGCGCAGAAGAATGGGCATGGGATTTATTCCAGGATGAACGCGACGTGGTGATAATGGCACAATCGTACCTTCTTCAGTGGTACGGACGCTTGGGTTATGTCGCTCAAGGCGAAGAGTTTTTAGAAGACGGTATTCCACACCGAATAATGGTCAAAAGCACCCTTTAAAATTTGAGTTGGGTGATAAATATCACGCAGCAAGGCATTTGCAGCGTTTACTTTTAAGGTCAAATTAACACCTTAAACGCCATGTCAAAGCATTATAACGTTGTCGTTATTGGAGCAGGTACCGGTGGTATCATGACCGCTGCCCAATTAAAAAATGAAAAGAAAAGCCTAAGTATTGCGATCATCGATCCAGCACAAACACACTACTACCAGCCAGCTTGGACTTTAGTAGGTGCCGGAACCTTCGATTATCAAAAAACAGGTCGACCGATGCAATCTGTCATTCCCGCTGGATGCGATTGGATTCAAGATGCAGTGACAACCATAGATGCGGAAGGAAATACTGTTGCCACACAAAATTCAGGGAGCATTTCCTACGATTACCTTGTTGCCGCTCCTGGTATACAGCTTGATGTGGATGGCATTCCTGGTTTGAAAGAAGGTCTAGAAAAAGGGGTAGTATGTTCGAACTATACCGATCCTAATAAGGTCTGGGAAAACGTTCAAAAATTCAAAGGAGGAAACGCCATTTTTACCCAACCAACAACGCCAATCAAATGTGGTGGCGCACCTCAAAAAATTATGTACCTCGCTGATGATTATTGGGCAAAGCAAGGTGTGAAAAACAAAACTAAAGTGGTTTTTGCCACTCCTGGATCTGTAATCTTCGGTGTTCCTGAATTTGCAAAAACACTGACGAAGGTGCTTCAACGTAAAGAAATCCACTTCAAACCCTTTTACGCAATCACAAAGATTGACGTTGCGAATAAAGAGGTTCATTTTAAAAACGCAAAACCGGGCGACAACGCATGCACGGTAAATGAAGGCGAAGGACTGGGTGAGCGTTTGGATGGTGATTCAACCTTTGTACTTCCATTCGACTTCTTGCACCTGGCTCCACCACAAAGCGCTCCGGATTTCATTAAAAACAGCCCGCTTTCAAACGGTACTCCTGGTGGTTGGATAGATGTTGATATCAACACGCTTCAGCATAACAAATACCCAAATGTGTTTGCTTTAGGTGATTCTGCAGCACTGCCAACTGCGAAAACTGGTGCGGCAATTCGTAAGCAAGCGCCTGTGGTGACCGCGAATTTGTTGGCACATATGGAGAACGCTACATTCAGTGATAAACAATACGAAGGGTATTCATCGTGTCCGTTAGTAACGGGTTACGGTAAAATGGTGTTGGCTGAATTTAAGTACAATAACGAAAGAGATTCCGATCCGTTCCTCAGCAAATTTGTGGATACGACAAAGGAAAACTATAGCATGTGGATTTTGAAAAAGTATGGATTACCCTACTTATACTGGAACCGCATGATGAAAGGTAAAATGTGATAGTGTTCATATTTTGATGTGTTAGTTGGAATGCCTCGAGTGGAAACGCTCGGGGCTTTTTTATGCTTAAATTCGTAGACATGAACACACCTCAAAACGCCGGGGCAGTAAGCCTCAAAGATTCGATCATTGAAGTAGAGGGCTGGACAGCGGCCTTATACCAGCAGAACTTCATGGATTTTTTAGAGCAGCAACCGTACATTATGGGTACGTTGATGGAGGCCGATGAAGGCATGGATGACGACACGCACAGTTGGATGTTGAAATCTGTATTGCTTTTAAAATGGTCGTTCCAGAAAATGGGATGGCGCTTGACCATGCTTAGTAATGAGAAATGGCAAGGTGTGATTGAAGAGAAATTGGAAATCTATGAGTCGCATCAAGAGGAGCATGGGTTGGATATTTCGGCCCTCATAAAATTGAGCAGTTCACCGAATACTCTGAGTGAATTGTATCTCTATGTGGTTGAGAACAACCCGGCCACTGAGGAGGCGAAGGGCAATGTCCTTTTCTTGCTCGACTGTGCTATTGAAGCGATGGAAATGGCGGTTCTTCAAGACAAAACTGAAAGCGATACGTAACATGGATCAATCGAAGGATATAGTAGATCACATGATGAAGAACGATGCCTTTAGCCAATGGCTGGGCATTACCGTAGTGTCGAATGCTCCAGGCGAGGCGGTACTAACAATGACTGTACGTGATGAAATGACCAATGGTTTTCACATTGCGCACGGCGGTATTTCGTATGCATTAGCAGATTCTGCGCTGGCTTTCGCTGCAAATGGCGGCGGACGACAAAGCCTTTCGATTGAAACCAGTATTCACCACCTGCATGCGGTTCGCGCAGGAGAAGTACTTACCGCATCCGCAACCTTATTGAGCGAAACGCATAAAACCGGGTTGTATCAAATAGACATCACAAACCGCACAGGGGAGCGCGTGGCGTGGTTCAAAGGAACCGTTTACCGCACCTCTAAAGAATGGAACCTATGAAACAGACCTATATTGTAGATGGCGTACGTACGCCTATCGGAAAATTTAAAGGAACGCTTGCTGCGGTCCGACCGGACGATCTTGCTGCCATGACCATTGCTAAACTCATGGAGAAAAATCCTGGTTTGGACCCGTCGGCCATTGACGATGTGATTTTAGGTTGCGCGAATCAGGCGGGAGAGGATAATCGAAATGTGGCGCGCATGGCGGCATTGCTTGCCGGTTTGCCCTGGTCGGTTCCAGGGGAGACGGTGAACCGATTGTGCGCTTCAGGCATGAGCGCGGCCATTCATGCACACCGTGCAATCGCTGCGGGAGATGGAGATTTGTTTATTTCAGGAGGCGTAGAGAACATGAGCCGCGGACCTTACGTGATTTCAAAAACAGCATCTGCGTACGGTACGGACAGTCGCATGTACGACAGCTCTTTTGGTTGGCGCTTTGTAAACCCAAAGATGAAGGAGCTGTATGGAACCCATGCTATGGGGGAAACGGCTGAGAATTTGGTTGAGAAGTACGGCATTAGCCGGGAAGACCAGGATGCATTTGCCGCTTGGTCGCAACAAAAAGCTGCGCGCGCCCAGGAGCGCGGACGGTTCAGACTAGAGAAATTTGCTGTGGAAATTCCGCAGCGAAAAAAAGCCCCGCTGGTTTTTGTTGAGGATGAATTCATGAAGCCTAGCACAACGCAGGAAGGACTTTCGAACCTCCGTCCGGCATTTAAGAAAGACGGATCGGTTACGGCGGGCAACAGTTCAGGTTTGAATGACGGGGCGGTGGCTTTGTTGATGGCCAGTGGTGAGGCAGTTGCGCAACACGGACTGAAGCCGCTCGCACGTATTGTGAGTTCAGCGGTGGCTGGAGTAGAGCCCAGAATTATGGGAATCGGACCCGTTGAGGCGTCGAAAAAGGCACTTGAAAAGGCAGGATTAACGCTCGACGACATGGATATTATTGAGATGAATGAGGCCTTTGCGGCCCAGGTTTTAGCATGTACGCGAGAACTTGGACTGGCGGATAATGATCCAAGAATTAATCCAAACGGCGGTGCCATCGCCTTGGGTCATCCGCTTGGTGTGACGGGCGGCCGTATTCTTCATTCAGCAGCGATTGAACTGCAAGAAACTGGAAAGAAATATGCTTTAGTGAGCATGTGTATTGGCGTCGGTCAGGGCTATGCAACCATTTTAGAGCGCGCTTAATATGGCAGTTTACCAATTCCTTGACTTCATTCCGGTGATTCACCCAACCGCTTTCGTACACCCTCAAGCAAATGTTACGGGCGATGTGATCGTTGGTCCGCATTGTTACATTGGGCCCGGGGCGGTGCTGCGTGGTGATTGGGGTAGGATTGTGCTCGAAGAGGGCGTCAATGTGCAAGAGAATTGTACCGTACACATGTTTCCAAAAACCGAAACGCGCCTGAAGAAGATGGCGCATGTAGGGCATGGGGCGATTATTCACGGCGGGACGCTGGGTGAGAATGTACTCATCGGGATGAATGCCGTGGTCATGGACAATGTTGAGGTCGGTGAAGGCTCCATTGTGGGCGCATTGGCTTTTGTTCCGCAGAATACGGTCATTCCGCCAAGGAGCATCTTCGTAGGCAACCCCGGCAAGGTGGTCAAGCAGGTCACCGATGAAATGCTGAAGTGGAAGACGGAAGGAACGAAGTTGTACATGGAGCTTCCGAAGCAATGTCAGGATACCTTGAAAGAGGTGGAGCCGCTTAAGGAATTGGAACCGGGCAGACCAGAACATAAAGGAACCTATCAAACACACAAATAGATGAACACAGTTAAGAACTATATCCTTGGGAACTGGGAGGCAGGCAGCGGAGCAGAATACACGGCGCGCCATGCGATCACGGGGGCAGAATTTGCCACGGTGAGCTCAGAAGGATTGGATTATAAAGCCATTTTAGACTATGCCCGAAACGTTGGAGGTCCTGCCCTGCGAAAGATGACCTTTCAAGAGCGCGGCCGTATGCTCAAAGCGCTGGCACTGCATTTAACGTCTATCAAACGCCAATTCTATGACGTCAGTTGGGCCACTGGAGCAACCAAAGTGGACAGCTGGATTGATATTGAAGGAGGAATCGGCAATTTGTTTGCCAACGCATCCCTGAGACGCCAATTCCCTGACCTTCCTTACTACGTGGATGGCGACCTCGCTCGATTGTCGAAAGAGGGTACATTCATCGGTCACCACATCATGGTGCCACGCCCCGGGGTAGCGGTACACATTAATGCCTTTAATTTCCCGATTTGGGGGATGCTCGAGAAAATAGCGGTCAACTTAATGGCAGGTGTTCCTGCAGTGGTGAAGCCGTCAGAATACACCTCCTATCTCACCGAAGCGATGGTCAAAGCCATTATCGATAGTGGCATTTTGCCGGAGGGCGCTTTGCAGCTTGTGAGCGGTAAGGGACGTGGTATTCTCGATCATGTCGATTTTCAAGACATCGTAACCTTTACGGGTTCAGCGGCTACCGGTCAGGTGTTGCGCGGACTTCCTCATTTGAACGAGCGCTCGGTACCGTTTAATCTGGAAGCAGATAGTTTGAATGCTGCGGTGCTGGGTCCAGATGTTCGTCCAGAAGATCCGGAATTCGCCCTATTTGTGCGCGAATTGGCCAACGAAATGACGGTGAAGGCCGGACAGAAATGTACGGCCATTCGCCGCGCCATGGTACCAGAACATTTATTGCCAGCGGTTCAGCAAGCTGTCATTGCGCGCTTGCAGAAAACAGTCATTGGCGATCCTCAAGCTGAGGGTGTTCGAATGGGCGCATTGGCTACACACGACCAGATTGGCCGCGTAGAGGCGGAGATGAACAAGCTGATGGCCGAACAGGAATTGGTCTTTAATCCAGACCTTGAACTTGTGGGCGCTACAGGTGCAGGTGCGTTCTACACGCCAAAACTCTTTGTCAACAGCGATCCATTCGCAAAAACCAAGGTCCACGAGGTGGAGCCGTTCGGTCCTGTGAGCACGTTGATGCCCTACAAGACTATTGACGAGGCGGTCCAGCTGACTGCTATGGGACGCGGTTCTTTGGTGACTTCATTTGTGAGCAAGAACACTTCTGATATTGTTGCATTCACTACCGAAGCTGCGGCTTACAACGGCCGTATCCACATCATCAACGAGAAGATGGCCAAAGAAAGCACAGGGCACGGTTCGCCGATGCCTCTTATGAAGCATGGCGGTCCTGGACGCGCCGGTGGTGGCGAAGAGATGGGGGGTAAGCGCGGTGTATTGCACTATTTACATCGTACAGCCATCCAAGGACACCCGGACGATATCACAGCCATTACCCAGCAGTATCAGCCAGGGGCATCACGCCCAGAGGCCATGCCGCATGTATTCCGTCAGCATTTTGAAGAATTAGAAATAGGTTCCACGGTATATACCGCTAAGCACACGGTGACCGAAACGGACATCACGAATTTTGCCAATGTGAGCGGCGACAATTTCTACGCGCACATGGACGCTACTTCGCTCGAGGGCACCATCTTCGAGGGCCGAGTGGCGCACGGATATTTCATCCTGAGCAAGGCAGCAGGATTGTTCGTCGAGGCGAAGAAAGGTCCGGTGTTGTTGAACTACGGTATCGACGAATGCCGATTCACCAAGCCGGTCTACCCGGGGGCGACTATCGGGGTGAAATTGACCGTAAAAGAAAAGATTGATCAAGAGAAGCGTAGTGAAGACGATGTAGCGAAGGGCATCGTGAAATACTATGTTGAAGTGTACGACGATACTGATGAGGTAGTGGCCGTTGCCACCATCTTGACCATGGTGAAGAAACTAGATCAGAACTGATGAATTACGAGCGGTTCCCAGGCGCGCAGTATGCCAATATATTCAGCTACATGCCTTCTGACAATCGAGAGGGCTATGCAGAATTGGACGAAGAGACCCTACAGTTGGTCGGTGATGTTCCAGGATATGTGGGGTACGAGAGCGTCAAAAATACTGAGGGCCGCAGCATCTTTATCAGTTATTGGCAGAGCATGGAAGCGGTGAACGAGTGGCGCGCGAATGCCCGTCATAAAGTCGCGAAGAGCCACGGAAAACAGTGGTATGCGGCATACCACAGCATGCTCGTGAAAATTGAATATTCAGCAGAACACAATACCCAAATACTATAACCTATGAACGAAGCAGTGAACCAAGGCGGTGTAAATGCGACCATAGACGATCGCGGATTGGCGACGGTAGAATTTTTCCACCCATTGTCCAATTCTTTGCCGGGCAAGGTCCTTGCAAAATTGGCCAATACCATCACTGAATTGGGCGAAAACGATGCCGTAAAACTCATTCTAGTGAAGAGTGCCGGCGAGCG